>Ga0182024_10000031_pt1 | contig 234388 bp, 219 predicted proteins | sample P32metaG_FD_120480 | JGI IMG/M metagenome (GOLD analysis project Ga0182024, IMG submission 120480) | Permafrost microbial communities from Stordalen Mire, Sweden - P3-2 metaG (Illumina Assembly) | ecosystem: Environmental > Terrestrial > Soil > Wetlands > Permafrost | place: Sweden: Stordalen... | reverse complement strand
CACCTACCCGACGATGGAGATCGACGAGAAGGACGCCCGGATCGGCCACGAGGCGACCGTGTCGAAGGTCGGCGACGACCAGCTCTTCTACCTGATGAGCCGCGGGCTCACCGAGCAGCAGGCGACCGCGATGATCGTGAACGGCTTCATCGAGCCGATCACCAAGACGCTCCCGATGGAGTACGCCGTCGAGCTGACCCGCCTGATCGAGCTCAACATGGAAGGCGCCGTCGGGTAGTGCCTGGCTTCACGCCTGACACTGCCCAGACACTCGGCGGTCACGACTGGCTGGTGGCGCGCCGCGTCGCCGCCGCGGAACGACTCGCGGCCGTCACCTGGCCGTCGACCAGCGAGGAGATCTGGCGCTACTCGCGCATCGACGACCTCGACCTCGAGCGCTACCAGCCCCGCCCCGCCGACCAGCGCTCCCTCGCCGTGCCGGTCCTCGACCCCGGCCTGGTCGCCAAAGGCGTCGTGGTCGGCGATCTCGCCGACCTCGACGACCCCGACACGGTCGACTGGTTCGGCACCTGCTCCGACGCGTCCCCCGACGCGTTCACGCTGCTCCACGACGCCTTCGTCGCCGGCGGCGCCTACGTGCGCGTCCCCCCCGGCGTGGTGGTCGACGAGCCGCTCTTCTTCGAGCACCGCGTCGGCGGCGACGGCCTGGCCAGCTTCCCCCACACCCTCCTGGTCGTCGGTGAAGGCGCCGAGGTGTCCGTCGTGGACCGCTTCGCGGCTCACGGGGCCCCGCATCTCTGCGACATCGTCATCGAGCTCCTCGTCGGCGACGGCGCCCGGGTCCGCTACGTCTCGGTCCAAGAGCACGGCCCCGAGACCTGGCAGGTGGGCCTCCAGCGAGCCCACGTCGGTCGGGACGCCTCGCTGCACTCCTCCGCGGTGGCGCTGGGCGGCGACTACGCCCGGATGCGCACCGAGTCGTTCCTCGAGGGCCAAGGCGGCGAGAGCGACCTGCTCGCCGTCTACTTCGGCGACAGCGACCAGGTGCTGGACTTTCGGACCCTCCAAGACCACGTCGCTCCCCACACCCGCAGCGATCTGCTGTTCAAGGGCGCGGTCGAGGATCAGGCCCGCTCGGTGTACTCGGGCCTGGTCCATCTGCGCGAATCGGCCCAGCACGCCCGCGCGTCGCAGACCAACCGCAACCTCGTGCTCACCGAAGGCGCCAGCGCCGAGTCGATCCCCAACCTCGAGATCGAAGCCAACGACGTGCACTGCTCCCACGCCAGTGCGGTCGGTCCCATCGACGACGACCAGCGCTACTACCTCGAGACGCGCGGCATCGCGCCCGACGAGGCGGAGCGGCTCATCGTCTTGGGCTTCTTCGACGACGTCTTGAACCGCCTGCCCGTGCCCGCGCTCGCCGGGGCGCTGCGCCGCACCATCGAGCACAAAGTGAGCCGACTCCGTGGCTGAGGTCCGGGTCTGCTCGGTCGATGACGTCAAGCCCGGCTCGGCCCGTCGGGTCGATGTCGATGGGTTGCGTCTTGCCGTGGTGCGCCTCGCCGCTCGCGACGGGGAGGCGGACGACGACTGGTACGTGGTCGGGGACCGCTGCTCGCACGCCGACTACTCGCTCTCCGAGGGTGAGGTGTGGGCCGATGAGCGCGAGATCGAGTGCCCCAAGCACGGCTCGACGTTCTCGCTCGAAACCGGGGAACCCCAAACGCTGCCCGCCACGAAATCAGTCCCCGTCTTCGCGGTGCGGGTCGACGGCGACGACGTCTACGTGGAGGTGTCGTGACGACCCGGCTCGTCATCGAGGGTCTCCACGCCTCCGTGAGCGGCGTCGAGGTGCTGCGCGGCGTCGACCTCGAAGTCGCCTCCGGCGAGGTCCACGCCCTCATGGGCCCCAACGGCTCCGGCAAGTCGACCCTCTCCCACGTCGTCATGGGCCGAGACGACTACGAGGTCACGGCCGGGTCCGTGACCCTCGACGGCACCGAGCTGCTCGGGCTACCGACCTGGCGGCGCGCCGAGCTCGGCCTGTTCATCGCCATGCAGTACCCGGTCGCGGTCCCGGGCGTCCCCGTCGGGGTGCTGCTCGGCGCGGCGGTCGCGGGCCGCGGCGGCGACCCCGGCGGCGTCGACGCCGCCGTGCAGCGCGAAGCCGCACGCCTCGAAGTCCCCGCCGAGTTCCTCACCCGAGGCGTCAACGACGAGTTCTCCGGCGGGGAGCAGAAACGCATGGAGACCCTGCAGCTCGCGGTGCTCGAGCCGCGGATCGCCCTCCTCGACGAGCTTGACTCCGGCCTCGACGTCGACGCCTTGCGCGACCTCGCCCAGCGAGTCGTCGCGTTGACCCGCGACTCGCAGCTCGGCGTCCTCGCCATCACCCACTACGCACGCCTGCTCAGCGAGCTGCGCCCCGACCGGGTCCATGTGCTGATGTCGGGGCGGATCGTGACCAGCGGCGGGCCCGAGCTCGCCCAGCAGCTCGAGCAGACCGGCTACGAGGGCCTCGCCGCCGAATTCGGCGTCGAGGAGCTCACCGTGCGCCCCCCCGAGCCGGCCGACCCCTTCGCCGACCCCGGCTTCTGATCCTCTCGCCCGGCTGATGGTCAGCGGGCGGGGACCGCGACCCGGACCGCCTCGAGCTTCGCGCCCCGCTCGGCGCGGGAGCGCTCGGGCTGGCCGTGGGTGGACGACGTGCACACGAACAAGGTGCGCTCGTCGTGGCCGCCGATCGCGCACGCGATGGCGTGGCGCCCCGGGAAGTCGAGCACGTCGGTCACCTCGCCGCCCTCCAGGACCCGCACGCAGCGGTCCCCGACCGGAGACGCGATCCAGATCCCGTCCTCGCCGTCGATGCAGATGCCGTCGGGGTACTCCGGCAGCTCAGCCCACACCCGCTGGTTCGAGAGCGTGCCGTCCGCCGCCAGATCGAAGGCCACCAGGTCCTGGCCGGCGCTCTCGGCGACCACGAGGGTCGACCCGTCCCGCGTGACGACCAACCCGTTCGCCATCCGCAGCCCCGCCGTCGCCTCGTGGACCGACCCGTCCGGGTCGACCCGCAGCAGCGGGGCGCGGCGGAACTTCGCGCCGCCGTGGAAGTCGAAGCCGAACTGGCTGATGAACGCGTGGCCGCGCCCGTCCACGACCAGGTCGTTGATCTCGTACGGGGCGACACCCGAACAGTCCGCCACGACCTCGAGCGGCGAGGACCCCTCGAGGCGCAGCAGGCGGCGGTCGCGCATCGACACGATCAGCAGCGCCCCGTCGGGCAGGAACCCAAGCCCCGACGGGTCACCCTCCACGCGGGCCACGACCTGCGCCGGGCCGCCGCGCGTGACCCGCAGCACCTCCTGGGCGTGCATGTCGGACACCCACACCGCCCCGTCGTGCCACCGCGGTCCCTCGAGGAACGCCCGTCCCTCCACCAGCGTCGTCGCCGCCGCGTTCATCGCCCGACCGGGACCCGCGGGGCCAAGGTCACCGTCGACGCGGGGGCACGCGGCGCTCGGGTGGGCGGGTCGTGATGGCGGAGCAGCGCGCCGGCGAGGACGATGGCGCCGACGAGCGCGAACGAGATGCCGAGGCTGACCACGACTCGTCGAGGCAGGACCTGGCGCAGCACGGAGCCGGGATGGTACCGGGGGAACCCTGGTTTCGCACGGGTCGGTCGCAGCGCAGCGGGTGCCGGGACGTGCCGGCCGCGCCGGCGGAATCAGCTCGGAAGGAGGCCGGAGCCGCGCACGGTCCACTGCCACTCGCCGGTGTTCGCGCGGCCGCCCAACGCGCCGAGCGCCGCCACCGAGAACTCGACGAGGCTTGCCGACGACGTGCCCGGCGAGAACAGGCAGTCGAGCGCACCCGGACCCGCGACCATCGTGGGGGCGTGCACGTCGGCGGCCGCGAGCTGGGGCTCGGCGTCGCTCGGCGTCACGCCGCGCGGCGGCAGGATCGAGACGATCGGGCCCTCCTGGGCGTTGAGCGGACGTCGGAGCACCGCGCGCCACAGGGTCGGAATGTCGATGCGGGTCCCCGCCTTCATCCGCCTCAGCCCCGGACGCAGGCCCAGGTTGGGTCCGGCGGAGACGATCTCGAGCCCGTCGGGCCCGGGAATCGACGGGTCGGCGAGGATCTGCTGCTCGTATGCCGCACCGGGCTCGGTCGGGTCCGTCGTGAACCAACCCATGTCCTCGATGGGGGGACCCTAACGGCGGCGCCTCGACGACCGCAATAACCGGAGCTACGACGCGCGGGTCGAGGGTGGGCGCACGCGGCCGTCCGGCGCGACCGAGGCGAGCCGAAGCGAAACGTGTGGCCATTAAGGTCAGCGCCGACCAGGAGGTGCACGCCGTGCGGTTCTTCTCGTTCCACCTGATGCCCTACATCGGCCTGGACCCCTCCTACACGGGCCCGGCGTGGGTGACGTGCCCGAACTCGCTGTTCGATCCCGAGCAGGGCGGCGCGCTGTACAACCGCTATCTCGACGAGCTCGTCTACGCCGAGGAGCTCGGCTTCGACGGTGTGTGCGTGAACGAGCACCATCAGAACGCGTACGGGCTCATGCCGTCCCCGAACCTGATGGCGTCGATCGTGGCGCGGCTCACGAGCCGCATGAAGGTGGCGGTGGTCGGCAACGCGCTCCCGCTGTACGACCCGCCGACCCGGGTCGCTGAGGAGTTCGCCCTCATCGACTGTCTCAGCGGCGGGCGGCTCATCGCCGGGATGGTCGTCGGCGGCGGCCCCGAGTACTACTCGTTCTCGGTCAACCCGGCCTATGCACGCGAACGGTTCCAGGAGGCCCACGATCTCATCTTGAAGGCGTGGACGACGCCGGGCCCGTTCGAGTGGATCGGGAAGCACTACCGGATCCGGTACGTCAACCCGTGGCCCCGCCCGGTGCAGCAACCGCATCCTGAGATCTGGATCCCGGGGGCGGGCTCGGTCGAGACGATGGAGTTCGTGGCGCGCCAGCGGTACGCGTATATGGGAATCCCGTATTTCCATCTCGACGTGTTCAAGCGCACGTTCCAGATGTTCCGCGACGCGTGCGAAGCGGAGGGCTATCAGGCCGATCCGCTGCAGGCCGGCTGGTTGGTCCCGATCTACGTCGCGGAGACCGACGCGCAGGCCCGCCGCGAGTACGAGGAGCATCTCTGGTACTTCGTGAAGCGGCTCCTGCCCGGGATCACCATTCAGCCGCCCGGCTACACGTCGGCTCGCTCGCTCGCCAACATCTTGAAGGGCGCGGGGACGTTCCTGTTGAACGTGACCGAGTGGGACGAGATCGTCGCGGGGCGCTACGCGATCGTCGGGTCGCCCGAGACGGTCACCGAGCAGCTCGTCGACGCGCTCGGCCAGCTGGGGACCGGCAACCTGCTCGGGCTGTTCCAGCTCGGCAGCCTCCCCGCCGACCTCACCCGCCGCAACCTCGAGCTGTTCGCCCGCGAGGTCAAGCCGCGCCTCGAGCGCGAGTTCCCGCCCGGCGCGCCCGTGCACCGTCCCGCGGCGGCGGTGGCCTGATGGGAACGCTCCACGAGGAGTTCGTCGCCGCGCCGCTCGGCAAGATCCAAGTCCTCCGCGGCGGCACGGGGGCGCCGCTGGTGTACCTGCACTCCGCGGGCGGCGAAGCCGCAGGCGTCGAAGCGCTCGAGCAGCTCGCCGAGCGGTTCGAGGTCATCGCGCCGATCTTCCCGGGCTTCGGCGAGTCCGAAGGGATCGAGCAGATCGACGGGATGGACGACGCCGTGTTCCATCTCCTCGATCTCTGGGCGCTGCTCGGTCTCGACGCGCCGAACCTGCTCGGCTGCTCGCTCGGCGGGTGGATGGCGGTCGAGCTCGCCACCCGCTACCCCGAGCGGGTCGAGCGCATGGTGCTCGTGAACCCGGTCGGCCTCTACCTCGCGGCGGCGCCCATCGCCGAGATGTTCGGTCGCTCCCCCGGTGAGCTGGCCGAGATGCTCTTCGTCGACCAGACCCATCCCCTCGCCGCCGCGATGCACGCCATGGACGAGTTCAGCGGCGACGTCGGCAAGCAGATCGACATTCCGATCGAGCTGGTGCTGCCGATGTGGAAGGCGCTCGGCGCGACCGCCCGGATCGGCTGGGATCCCTACCTGCACGACCCGAAGCTCCGCGGCCGGTTGCGGCGCGTCACCGCGCCGACCCTGGTGGTCGCCGGCGCCCAGGATGGTCTCGTGCCCCTCGCCCACGCGCAGACCTACGCGGCCGAGATCTCCGACGCGCGCGTCGCGGTCGTCGAGGACGCCGCGCACTGGCTGATCTTCGAGCAGCCCGGGGAGCTCGTGGCCCTCACCGAGGCGTTCCTCGCCGAGCCCCGCTGAGCGGGACGGGTCGGCTCGGCGCTACGCGTCGATCTGGACGGGAGTGCCGAGCGGCGCGACCGCCGCGATCTGGAGAATGTCGGGGTTCGGGATCCGAACGCAGCCGTTCGAGATGGACTGGCCGACCTGGGTCGCGTTGTCGGTGCCGTGCACCGCGACCTGGCCGGGGCCGCCGTCGAAGCTGGTGAGAACGTTCGAGTAGGCCGACAGGCCGAGCGCGAACACCCCGTAGGCGGTGTTGGGATTGGATCGCAGGTCGAGGGGGTCGGTGATGTAGAAGAGGCCGGTCGGGGTGGGCGTGGCGGCGGTGCCGATCACGACCGGGGTGTCGAGGACCGCCTTGCCGGCGTTCGTCAGCCACAGATGATGGGTGCTCAACTGGACCGTGATCTTGTAGGTCGTCGACGACGTCGTGACGTCGGCCTGTTGGATCCAGCCCTGGGTGTCGTTGGGGCGCTGCGGGAGCAGCACCTCGTCCCAGCCTGGCTTCTCCGCGGTGACGAGCATCGTGCGGGCCAGCCCGTAGCTGGTCTTGGGCGAGAACATCCCGAGGACCTTGGCGGTCGTCACCGGCTGGGCGTACGCCACCAGCACGAGCACCTTGGTCGTCGCGATCGTGGCCGGGGCCGGCGTCGCCGCCGCGGTGGTCGGCGGAACCTTCAATCGGACCCGCTCTGCGGTGGGGGTGCTGCCACCACCCGAGGTGACGACGATGCCGGCGACCAGCGCCAGCACGGCGACGAGTGCGACGCCTGCGGCGATGATGCGGCGACGGTCGCGGCGCCGCTTGCGGCTTTGGGCTCGAGGCGCCGAGGAACCGTCGGAACCGTTTGGCACGGCGAACCCGGCGACGGTGGCGTCGGGCTCGCCCGGGGTTTCGTCGAACCCGGCGGTCGGCTGGTCGACGCCGGTCGGCTGCTCGGCGCGGCGGGCCGGGCGGCGCTGGGAGGGGCGGATCCAACCCGGGTCGGCCCCGCGGGGCTCCTCGGCGGGCGGGATGGGCCCGTCGCCGTCGCCGGGGTCTCGCGGTGCAGCCATGCGGCGCTGAGCCTACCGAGCCGTTCTGCGAGGTCGCAGCCGGGCGGGCCTAGCTGGTGGTGGGGGTCGGGGCCGCCTCGTCCGCGGCGAGGAGCAGCAGACGCAGGTCGAGGAGCAGGTCGGTGACCTCGGAGCCAGCCACCAGGTCCCGAGCCCGGTAGCTGTCTAGGGCCTCGTCGATGAGACGCGTGAGCTGGGCGGTGAGCTCTGGGTCGTGCATCTGGCCTCCCTCTCCTTGTAGAAGAGCAACCTACCAACGCCTCGTTTCATGCCCGTGACACCCCGGTAAACGCTGATGAGCCGCTGCGATCGGTGTCCCGGGCGGGTTCAGGCGGGCTGGGGCTGGCCGGCCTCGTCGAGGCCCTGTTCGAGGGTGTTCCAGGCCAGCGTGGCGCACTTGATCCGCACCGGGAACTTCACGACTCCTTGCAGGGCCTCGAGGTCCCCGAGGCGGACGCCGTCGAGCGTCGCGCCGTCCTCCCCGTCGGTCTCGCCTTCGAGCTTGGATTCGTGGATCGACATGAGGGCCTTGAACGTCCGGATCAGCTGGCGGGCCTCCTCGATGCGCAGCCCTTTCACCGCCGCGCTCATCATCGACGTCGACGCCTGGCTGATCGAGCAGCCCTGCCCCCCGGTGCGGACGTCGCGCACGACGCCGTCGTCGATGTCGAGGTACAAGACGATCTCGTCGCCGCACAGCGGGTTGTAGCCCTCGACTTGATGCGCGGGGGGCACGGGGAGCTCGCCCCGGTTCCGAGGCGCGCGGTAGTGGTCGAGGATGATCTCTCGGTACAGGTCCTCGAGTCCGGCCATCTGCGGGGCTCCTAGATCGCGAAGAAGCGTTCGGCGGCGGCGAGGGCCTCGACGAGCGCGTCGACGTCGGACTCGTCGTTGTAGACGTAGAACGAGGCTCGGGTGGTCGCGGGCACCCCGAGCACCCGCATCAGCGGCTTGGCGCAGTGGTGGCCGGCTCGGACACAGACGCCGTGCTCGTCGACCACCTGGGAGATGTCGTGGGCGTGGATTCCCTCGAAGAGGAACGAGATGGTCGCGCCGCGACGTTCGGTGGTCCGGGGCCCGTAGATGGCGAGGCGGTCGCCGAACCGGTCCTCGAGTGCCCGCAGCGCGTACGCGGTGAGGTCGGTTTCGTGCGTGGCGACCGCGTCCATGCCGAGCGCCTCGAGGTAGTCGACGGCCGCGCCGAGCCCGACCGCCTCGGCGATCGGCATGGTGCCCGCCTCGAACTTCCAGGGGACCTCGTTGGGGGTGAACCCGTCCCGGCTGACGTCGCGGATCATCTCGCCCCCGCCGAGGAACGGCGGCATGGTGTCGAGGAGCTCGGGGCGGGCCCACAGCGCGCCGATGGCGGTCGGGCCGAGCATCTTGTGGCCGGTGACGCCCACGAAGTCGGCGCCCCACTCCGTCACGTCGAGGCGCCGGTGGGGGGCGAACTGGGCGGCGTCGACGAGCGCGAGCGCACCGGCCGCGTGGGCCGCGTCGGCCAGGAGCGCCACGTCGTTGAGGGTGCCGAGCACGTTCGACGCGGCGGAGAAGGCGAAGAGCTTGGCGCCGTCGAGGAGCGCGTCGAGGTGCGACACGTCGAGGCGGTAGTCCTCGGTGAGTGGCACCCAGCGCAGCTCGATGCCGCGCTCGGCGGCGAGGATGTGCCAGGGGACGATGTTGGCGTGGTGCTCGAGGTCGGTGAGGACCACGACGTCGCCCTCGTGGAGGTTCGCGTGGCCCCACGACTGGGCGACCAGGTTGATTGCCTCGGTCACGTTGCGGGTGAACACCAGCTCCGAGGGTGACGGGACGCCGAGGAAGGACGCGACCCGCGCCCGTGCCCCCTCGTACGCCGCGGTGGCTTCCTCGGCGATCGCGTACACACCTCGGTGCACGTTGGCGTACGACTCGCGGTAGAGATGATCCATCGCCTCGAGCACCGCGGTCGGCTTCTGGGACGACGAGGCCGAGTCGAGGTACACGAGTCGCTGGCCGTGCACCTGGCGCTTCAAGATCGGGAAGTCGGCCTGCACGCGGGCCACGTCGAGGGGCGCGGCGCTCATCACGCGGCTGCTTCGACTTCGCGACGGATCCCGTCGAAGCCCTCCCGCTCGACCCGGTCGGCGAGCTCGGGTCCGCCCGAGGCCACGATCCGGCCTTTGAGGAGGATGTGCACCCGGTCGGGAGTGAGATGCTGGAGGATCCGGCGGTAGTGGGTGATCAGGAGGACGCCGAGCGCGGGGCGCGCCGCGCGCACCTCGGTGATGCCGTGCGCGACGACCTGCAACGCGTCGATGTCGAGCCCCGAGTCGGTCTCGTCGAGGACCGCGACGTCGGGCTCGAGGAGCGCCATCTGGAGGATCTCGTTGCGCTTCTTCTCCCCGCCGGAGAAGCCCTCGTTGAGGTAGCGCAGCACGAACTGGTCGTCGGTGCCGAGGCGTCCAGCCCAGTCGAGCAGCGCCATGCGCACCTCGAGGACCGAGAGGTCGGCGATGCCTTGGCGGGCGGCCATGGCCTGGCGCAAGAAGTTCAAGACGCTGACCCCCGAGATCTCCTCGGGGTGCTGGAACCCGAGGAACAGGCCCCGGGCGGCTCGCTCGTCGGTGGGTAGGGCGGTGACGTCTTCGCCCTGGAGCACGATTCGGCCCCCGGTGACGACGTAGCCGGGGTCGGCGAGCAGGGTCTTGGCGAGGGTCGACTTGCCCGAGCCGTTGGGTCCCATCAGGGCGTGCAGCTCGCCGGCTCCCACCTGGAGGGAGACGCCGCGCAGGATCGGGTTGCCGTCGACGGCCACGCGCAGGTCATCGACCTGCAGGGCGGGCGGGACGGGCGCAGGGGGCGCGCTCACGGCCCCATTGTATTCTCCCTATCCCCGTAGTGAAAACTCCAGGCGGTCGACGTCGTCGGCGTCGCAGTAGGCGTGGAGCGACACTCGCAGGACGCTCCGGGTGAGGTCGGCGGGGGCGCGCGCGGCGGGGATCGCCGTCGTCGCGATCCCCGCGCCGAGCAGGTCGGCCGCCACGACGAGCGGGTCGAGGTCGGGGTGCGCCAGGGTCACCAGGCCGGAGGGCTCGTCGAGGGGCTCCTGGACCCGCCAGCCGGCCACGCCGTCGAGCCGGTGGCGGGTCAGGGCGCCCAGGGCGGCGATCCGGGCGCTCACCGCGGCGGGATCGGCCGTGGTGAGCTCGTCGAGGGCGACCGTGAGGCCCACCCGGGCCGCGATGGATGCCTCGCCCAGCGCGAGTCGGGCCACGCCGGGGCTGCCCGCGCTGATCAGGCTCGGGTACTCGGGAACGAGGTCCGCCGCGAGGCCCGGCGCCACGGCCAGCCAGCCGCTGCCGCGGGGGCCGCGCAGCCACTTGCGGGCCGTGCCGACCCAGGCGTCGGCCCCGACGTCGCCGAGGGCCACGTGGCCGGCGGCCTGGGCCACGTCGAGGAGGACCGGCACGCCCGCCTGGTGGGCGAGCGTGACCGCCGCCCGGGCGGGCTGGACGACGCCGCGCTGGCTGGCCACGACCGGGAAGGTGACGAGCTCGACCCCGGCGCGGAGCTGCTCCCCGAACGCGTCGACGCGCAGCCGCCCCGCCGGGTCCACGGGAAGGTCGACGAGCTCCCAGCCCCGCCGGCTCGCCAGCGCCACCAGCGCGAGCCGGTTGCTCTCATACTCGCTGGACAGCACCCCGACCCGCGCGCCGGACCCGAGCGGCCACGCGCCGAGCAGGCAGGTGAACGCGGTCGTGGCGTTGGCGGTCAGCGCGACCGCGTCGGCCGGGAGGCCGACCAGCGCGCCGAGCTGCGCACGACCACGCTCGAGGGTCGCCGCGGCCTCCGCTTCGGCCGCGTACCCGCCGACGTGGGCTTCGCGGCGGAGGTGGGCGATCGTGGCCTCCAGCACGCCTCGCGACGGGCAGGCGCTGCCGGCCGCGTCGAGGTGCACCACGCGCGGGTCGGCGAGCGCGTCTCGCCATCGGCGCGCCAGGTCGGCGCCGGGCAGGTCGGTCACGTCCGGGTCGCCAGGGAGAGCCCGAAGTCGCCGGCCGGGTCGGTGAAGAAGCGGCGCAGCGTGAAGCCGGCCCGGTCGAGCTCACCCTCGACTCGCTCCGCGGTGAACTTGGCGCTGATCTCGGTGCGGACGTCTTCGCCCTCGGCGAAGTCGACGGTGAGCCCGATGCGGGCCACCCGCACCTGGTGGGCTTCCCGGGCCCGCAGCCGCATCTCGATCCAGGCCGCGTCGGGGTCCCAGCGGGCGACGTGACGGAACCGGTCAGGGACGAAGTCGGCGTCGAGCGCCCGGTTGATGACCGACAGCACGTTGCGGTTGAACTCGGCGGTGACGCCCGCCGAATCGTCGTACGCCGCCTCGAGGCGCCGCGGGTCCTTCACCAGGTCGGTGCCGAGCAGCAGGCTGTCGCCGGTCTGGAGCGCGTCGGCCAGCCCGGCGAGGAAGCCAGACCGGACGGCGGGGGTCAGGTTGCCGATCGTGCCGCCGAGGAAGGCGACGAGTCGGGTCCCGCCCTCGGGGAGCTGATCGAGGTGCGCCTCGAAGTCGCCGACGACGGCGTGCACCGCGATCCCGTATTCGTCGGAGACGGCGGCTGCCGCGGCCCGCAGCGTGGCTTCGCTGACGTCGAACGGTGTGAACGTCCGCAACGTCCCCTCCTCGGTGAGCGCGTCGAGGAGTAGGCGCGTCTTCTCCGAGGTTCCCGAGCCGAGCTCGACGAGCGTGTCCGGTCTCGTCGCGGCGGCGATCTCCGGCGCGTGCGCGGCCAGGATCGCCCGTTCGGCGCGGGTCGGGTAGTACTCGGGCAGGCGGGTGATGGCGTCGAAGAGCTCCGAGCCGCGGTCGTCATAGAACCATTTCGGTGGCAGCTCCTTCGGGGTCGCGGTGAGACCGGCCCGCACGTCGGCCTCGAGCGACGCGGCGAGTGCGGCCGGCGAGAGATGGACGTCGACTCGAACCCCGGACGCCTCGGTGCTCACCATCGGGAGCTCACAGCGGGACGCAGCGCGACGAGGCGGCGTCGGCGGTCACGAGCGTGCGGTCGGGAACGCGAGTCCATCCCTCGGCGTCGTCGGTCGGCTCCGACGCGACGACGATCGAGCCGTCGTGGCCGCGGAGGAACAGCGAGTTGCCCCAGGCCGTTGCCGCGATCGACTCGCCGTCGGTCAGCAGGAAGTTCAGTCGCCCGCCGGTGCGGGCGGTGACCAGCGCGACGACCTCGGCCAGCGCCTCGGACGGCGAGACGCCGGCGTCGAGGCGGTCCAACCCGAGCGCGAAGAGGGTCTCGCCGTCGGAGACACCTTCGATGCCAGCCGCCCGGCCCGGCGAGACCAGGGACGCCAGCTCGGCGCCGACCCCGTCGTGCCAGCCTTCGACGATCCCGTTCAACGACCAGGCGAACCGGTCGGCGACGAAGGGGGCGTTGCCCGACTGCTCGACGGGAGAGCCGGGCGACGCGAGCCGTGCCGCGCCGAGCGCGACCGGCGTTCGGACCGCGCCGAGGACCCCGACCTCGGGGTCCTGCCAGATGGCCGTCGCGCTGCGGTACCGCTGGGGGCTCGGGTCGTCCGGTTCGTACCAGGCGACACCCCACCCGTCGGGGTTCGACCGGCCGCTGGTCTGGAAGCGGGGGTGGCGGGCTTGGTCGACGAGGCCGTGCGGCGCGTCGACGAGGAGGGCGCCGAGGCCCGTCGGCGGTCCGAGGTAGGCGAGATGGCGGCACATGCTCAGTCGTCGCGCGCGCAGCGGAACCCGGCGAAGATCTGGCGGCGGATCGGGTAGTCCCAGTTCCGAAACGTGGCACGGCAGGCGCTGGGGTCCGTGGCCCACGAGCCGCCGCGCAGCACCCGGTACTCGGTGCCGAAGAACACCTCGGAGTACTCGCGGTACGGGAACGACCGGAACCCCGGGTAGCCCGTGAACGTGGTCGCGGTCCACTCCCAGACGTCGCCGATCAGGCCCTGGACCCCGGCGGGGCTCGCCCCCGCCGGGTGGGCGCCGACCGGGACCGGGCCGAGGCGGCTGCCACCCAGGTTCGCGAGGGACGGCGTCGGGTCGTCGTCGCCCCACGGGAAGCGGCGCGTGGCGTCGTCGGGGGCCCACGAGGCGGCGAACTCCCACTCGGCCTCGGTGGGGAGCCGCTTGCCCGCCCAGCGGGCGAACGCGTCGGCCTCGTGCCAGCACACGTGCTGCACCGCCTCGTCCGGGGCGAGGTCGAGGCGGTGACCGAAGCGCAGCACACTCCACGCTCCGTCCCCCTCGCGCCGCCAGCCCTGCGGGTGTTCGAGGCCCGCCTCGGTGCGCCACGCCCACCCCGACGCGGACCACAGCCGCTCGTCGTCGTAGCCGCCCGCCTCGACGAACGCCCGGTAGTCGGCGTTGGTGACCGGCGTGACGTCGACATGGAACGGCGCCAGCTCGACCCGGTGCGCCGGGCGCTCGTTGTCGTACGCCCACGGCTCGAGGTCGGTGCCGAGCACCACGGACCCACCCGGGAGGCGGACCTCGCCGTCGCGTCGCGCGCCACCCGAGATGGGGACGGCAGCGGGCGGGGGGACCGACCCGCCGGGGTAGGGGCGGTCCATGAGCCCGATGGTGGCGAGCATCGTCTCGCGGTGCTGGTGCTCGTGCTGGATGACCATCCCGTAGACGAAGGCGTCGCGCAGCAGCGGGCGGTCGTCGAGCGGGATTCGGTCGAGGACGTCGAGGACTCGGCCGCGCACCTCGGACGCGAAGTGGCGCGCCGCGCACGGAGTCAGGATGTCGAGCGCGGCGCGTTCGCGACGCGGGTGGCGGAACGCGTCGTACAGATCGTCGAAGCGGGGATCCGTCGGTGGGGAATCGACCAGCGACCGCAGCAGCCACAGCTCCTCGTAGTGCGCGATGTGGGCGAGGTCCCAGCCCAGCGGCGACATGAGCGGCGAGACCTGACCCTCGAGCTCGCGGTCGTCGAGCGGGCTGAGGACAGACAGCGTCTGGTCGCGAGCGCGCTCCAGCTGCACGCGCGCGCGGGTTCTTAGGTCCACGCGTGCACGACGCCTTCCGCAGCTGGCACGAGGACCCCGCCCCGGTAGTACGACTCGAGGCGGTCGTCGGCTGGGCAGCGGCCCCGGGCGACGTAGCAATCCACGAAGGATGCGAGGTCGTCGAGGGTCGCCGCGTCGGTGCCGTTCGCGAGCAGCGCGTCGGACGCGGCGGCGAAACAACGGCGCGCGGCGCGGGCCAGCTCGGGGTCAGCGAGGCCGCAGCGTGCCGCGACGGTCCAGGCGTCCCGCACCGGCGCCGCGGCCGCCGCCACCTCATCCGCGATGCCCGGCTCGCTGATCAGCGCTGCGCTCACCGCGGCGGCGACCCGCCACCACGGGTCGGGGAGCGCGTCGATCATGCGCAACTCGAGCCAACCCCGAGGCCGGACCGGCGGGAACAGCGTCGTGAGGTGGTAGTCGAGGTCATCGACCGTCGGCCAGCCCAGCGGATGTCCCCGCCGGACCCAGTCGCCGAACGACACGCCGTCGGTCAGCGCCACGTGGTCGGTGTCGGAGCACCGCACGAGCATGACCCGGGCCGCCAGCGCGTAGTCGGCCCAGGCGTCGCGGCCCGGGCCGCGCCGAACTGGGGCGCTGCGTCCGGGGTCGAGGTCCGACCACACCGCCAGCCGCGTGGAGCACCAGCCGCTCGGTCGGCCGTGCGCCAACGGCGAGTTGGCGAACGCGGCGGCCAGCACCGGCGCCACATCGTGGGCCAGGTTCCAGCGACGCTCGAGCTCGTCGGGTCCCCCGTGGTCGACGTTGACCTGGAACGCCGCCGTGCTGCGCATCATGGTCCGGCCGGCCGCGCCGTCACAGTCGAAGAAGGCCTCCATCGCGTCATAGCGCGGGTTGGAGATGACGCGCTCGCGTGGCGTGCCCGGTTCCAGACCGACCGCCATCAGGGCCACGCCCGCCGCGGCGAGGGCCGGGGCCAGGACCGCGACGTCGCGGCGGAGGGCATCGCAGGCGCCGAGACCGGGCAGCGCCGGGGAGCTCAGCTCGATCTGACCGCCCGGCTCGTAGGTGATCCGGCTCCCGCCGGGCAGAGGACCCAAGGCCGCCGCGGCGTCGCGGACGGCGTCGGAATCCGCGGGGCAGTTCGGGTCGTCGGTCCTTACGGTGAGCCACTCCAGCTCCACGCCGACCTGGCACACCCCGGACGGGCCCATCCCGGGCCCACCAAAGCCGCGCTCGCCGATGAGGCGTCGAGCTTCCGTCTCGCTGAGGACCCGCTTCGGAGCCGGCACGATCTACCGGTGTCCGAAATGTGCGGTCAGCCAGTCCATGTCGCGGACCGAGCCGAGCTGCAGGTGGCGGGTGAGTGGCGTCTGCATGGCGGTCCTCCCTTCGTCTTGGTGTTCTCTACGGCACGAGACCGGGGTTTGGATGAGGCGCGCGGTCGCCGGGCGGTCCCCGGTAGCAACCCGGCCGGGCGCGGCACCGTTCCCAGCAACGACCACGGCTGCGACCGGTCCTCCGGGCGGGCAAGAAGAAAGACTGTGATCGGAGTCGAGCCAGGCCATGGCGGGAGCCTCCGGGCCGGTACCGCCACCCTAGCGCTCGGTCCCTCGCGTCTTGGTTCTCGCCGCGGCCACGACGGCGCGAAAGATGGCGGCGAAGCGCTCCGGCTCGGGATCGCGGCGCGGCGAACGCGCCGCGCGCCGCGCCGGACTGGTGCCGGGCAGCTCGTCGAGCTCGGCCACGATGGCGTCGGCCAACGCGGCTGGGTCGCGGATCGGCACCAGCCGTCCACTCCCCGGCGCGGCCGCGTCGAGGATCTCGCGGGGACCGCCGGCGTCGGTGGCGACCACCACCGCGCCGCTCATCAGGGCCTCGACGAGCACGAGCCCGTACGGCTCGGGCTCGGTGGACGGCAGCACGAAGAGGTCGAGGTCAGCGAGCAGGTCCGCGACGTCGTCGCGGCCGCCCAGCCAGTGCGCGCCGGGGGTCGCTCCGGCCACGCCCGCCAGGTGCTCGAAGACCTGCTCCTTTCCCCGCACCGGGCCGCCGGCGACGACGAGTTGCACGTCCTGGCGGGCGGCCCGAACCCGCCCGAACGCCTCGAGCAGCACGTCGAAGCCCTTCCAGGTGTCGACCCGTCCGGCCGTCCCGATCAGCGGGAGGTCATCGGCGATCCCGACCCGGGCCCGGAACCGACCGGCCCGGCTGGGATGAAACTCGGCCGGGTCCGGCGTCTCGTACACCACGGTGACCTCCACGCCGTCGAGCTGATCGGCGATGGCGTGCGACATGGACAGCACCCGAGCCGAGAAGTGCGGGATGAGGAAGCGCTCCAGCGCCAACGCCGCCCCCGACTGGACCACGATCTCCCGCCCGTGCCACACATGAGGCCGGCGGACCAGCACCGCCGCGGCCCAGGCGTACCACGAGTGAAACGAATTCGTGTGGACGACGTCGACGTCGAGGCGGTGCAGCAGCGCCGCGAGTCGAACGACCGTCACCGGCCATGCGAGGGCGTACTCGATCCACTCGCGAGCGCGGTGACTGCGTGAGATGCGCCGCATGGGCACGACGTGGACTCGGACGCCGGCGGCCTCGAACTCGGGGCGGAGGGGCGGGTCCGCGGGGACGATGACGTGACACTCGAACTCCGGCCGTGGCAGGCTGCGCAGCATCCGCAGGAGCGCCTGATCCGAGCCGCCGCGCTCGGCAACCGGTTGGATCGAGCACAGCCTGATCATGCGCGTCGCCCTCAACCTCGAGCAGCTACTCAGTCGCCCGCCGGGTGGGATCGGCCGCTACACGTCGGAGCTGGCCCGGCTGCTACCCGGCCCCGATCCTGATGGCGGCGAGCGTATCGAGGTCGTCCCGTTCGTGGCGTGCCACCGCCAGTCGCGAATCGGCGCCGCGCTCGGAAGCTTCGGCCTCGCCGACCTAGAACCCGTCCGACTCTGGCTGCCCCGGCCCGTCCTCTACGACACCTGGAACCTCTTCGGGTCTCCGCGGCTCGACCGGCTGCACCGCGAACTGCGCGGGGTGGACATCGTCCACGCTCCGTCACTGGCCGTGCCACCCCGCGCCGGCGGCGCGGCGTTGGTCGTCACCGCGCACGATGCCGCGACGCTCGTGTTTCCCGAGGCGTACCCACCGCGGGGGCGGTTCTTCCACCGGCGCGGGCTCGAGGCCACCGCCCGGCGCGCCGACCTTGTCATCACGCCGACCCAGGCCGCCGCGGACGAGATCACCAGCCGGACCAGGATCCGCGCCGACCGAATCCGGATCGTTCCCCATGGCGTGGCCCAACGGCGAGTCAGCGAGGGCTTGATCGCCGCGGCCCGCTCAACCCTGGGGCTCGGTGACACCCCCTACGTGCTGTGGGTCGGAACGCTCGAGCCGCGAAAGAACCTGCCGTTGCTCCTCGCGGCGTTCGAGAGCGTCGTGCGGGCGGGTCTCCCCGAACGACTCGTCATCGTGGGACCGCCCGGCTGGCGCGGCGGACCGGCCGCCGTCCACACCGCGGCCGCGGCGCTCGGCGACCGAGTCCTCTTCGCGGGACCTCTGCGCGCGGACCGCCTCGTCGCGCTCTACTCCGGCGCGACCCTCTTCGCCTTCCCGAGCCTCCACGAAGGATTCGGCCTCCCCGTCCTCGAAGCCATGGTGCAGCAGGCGCCCGTCCTGTGCTCCGACATCCCCGTCCTGCGTGAAATCGCCGGCTCGGCGGCGCGCTTCGCTCCGCCCAGCGACGCACGAGCTTGGGGTGACGCGCTCGTCGAGATGCTCCGAGACGAGCGGGAGCGAACCGCGCTGGGCCTCGCGGGGCGCGAACACGCCAGCCGGTTCACGTGGGAGCGCTGCGTGCGTCACACCCGCGCCGTCTACCGAGAGGTGCTCGGCCGCTCCGAGTAGCGGCGGGGTCGATTACCGGGCCGTGACCGGGCGCCTACCAGCCCCGCTCGGCCCATTCGTCGAGGTGGGGCCGCTCGTCGCCGATAGTCGTGTCCAAGCCGTGGCCGGGCAACACCAACAGGTCCGGGTCGAGCGTGAAGAGCCGACGGTCGATCGAGTCGAGGATCGTCTCGAAGCTGGCCCCGGGAGTCGCGGTGTTCCCCGCGCCGCCCGGGAACAGGGTGTCGCCCGTGAAGAGGATCGGTGTCCCCTCCAGTCGAAATGAGGTCGACCCCGCGGTGTGACCCGGGGTGTGGACCGACCGCAGCCGTAGGTCCCCGACGCGGTACACCTCGTCGTCGGGGATGACGAAGTCGTAGGCGGGGAGCATGGCCGCGTCTTGAGCCGCGATTCCGACGTCGATGCCCGCGTCGCGGACCGCGGTGACCGCCTGGATGTGATCCCAGTGGCCGTGGGTCGTCAGGACGCGACGCACACCGGTTCTGCGACAGACGTCCACGAGCAGCTCATGCTCGTTCGCGGCGTCGATCAGGACCGCGTCGCCGCTCTGCTTGCAGCGGACCACGAAGACGTTGTTCTCGAACGGCCCCACGACGAGCTTGTCGACCCGGGCGGTCGCGTCTTCGTAGTGTGCGGGTTGAGCCACGAGCCCAGGGTAGGTCCGCACAGCGTGCGGTGACCGTCGTTCCGCCCGCGCCGCTGTGCCGCACGACCCGAGCGCGAGCGAGGTCCCTCGCCCGCGGCCCAGATGGGGACTGGAGCTTCTGGCTAATGGGTTGAGATGTCCGATCGACCAGTTGCAGGGGTGGCAGGGAACCCCGTGGGTTATATCGAGGAGGCCGGGAAGCCCACTGCCATGAACCCCGGAGGGATCGTGTACCACGCCCTTGCGTGGTGTCTTGGATGTTCTAGTCAAGACGGACGTCGCGAAGACGTGTCGAACGCTTGGGGTGTCTCGCGCAGCCTTCTCTCGCGGGACGAGAGTCGCGGATGCCGAGGGCCGGTGGCGTGAGTGCCCAAGGGGAGGCGACTATCGGCGATGACCAACGGGGCGCCGACCCGGATGGTTCAGGAGCTGCTGACCGCAGCGGTCGTGCGCCCGACGCTCGGGACGGCTGGCGATGCCGACATCTCGAGACCGAGGCTCTGTCATCTCGCGCCGTGGGGTCCAGAGGGTCCACGTCCTCGACACCCACCGCTCGCATAACATCAAAACCTGTCAGCTCGACCGGTGGCCTGGAAAGATCAGACTGCGGCGATGCTGTTCGTCAGCGGACCACGCCCCTGAGACTTCACGTGCGTCCCGGATTCGGCAAGCGAATCGGGAGTGCCAGCGCCTTCGTCCGGCCAGCCAATGGCGGACTTTGGTCGAGGATCGTCAGACGCTTTCGAACCAGTGCTGGCTTTGGATGACGAGCGCTGCCATCGTGAGTATCGACCATACGGCTCCGAAGCCGAGAAGCGCGTATACGGGTGCGCGGAGGCGCGAACTCGGCTCCCATTCGATCAGAGCGATCAGACCGAGAATGCTGAGAGCAGCGAGGAGTGGCACGAAGTCGGCGAGATACCGCTCAGTCTCGCCGAAGAACGTCAGCGTCAGCCCCGCGGTCACGCCACCGCCGACGATTAGGGCCCACACGGGCTTGAAACGGCGGACGCGAGCCATCCCCATCGCTGCGAGCAATGTGAGCGCCGGCATGGTGTCCGTGATGCTCGCGGTGGGCTCGATGCCATCGAACTGCGGGCTCCCGATGATTCGCACCGGGTGGTACGCGGGCATCCGGAACGTAATCCAGGGGAACTTGTTGACGAACTGAAGCGTGTCGGGGCGCAGGTATTGGAAAAGATTGGTTGGCAGATTCGCTAGGTGGTTTGTACCTCGTCGTACGAGAGCGAGTCTCCGTGGATTGTTGCGGTAACCAACTGCATCTATGTACGGGGGGTTTAGGGCCGTGTGATACCTCAGCTCGTTCACAAGTACATAAGAGCCAAAAGCGACGGCAGCGCCGACGGCGAGTAGCACCGCCATCTTCTGGGAACGCGACCACCAGAGCAGCGCAGCCACGACAAGCGCCGCGCACACACCCGCGCCAATCGTGGGCCGCGAGCCAATCGAGCATGCCGCAAAGGCAACGGCGAGCAGCGCGTGGTGCGTTCTACCCGTTTCGCTGGCGCGGAGGATTGCCCAGAATGCTGCGAGACCGAACGCGACCCCCCACGCGATCGCTTCTTCGTACTTATAAGGCCGTGCGGCCACGAACAGGCTTGCCGATCCCAGCACAATCGCAATCCAGCCGGCCTCGGCGAGCGGCGCCCACCAGCGAATAACAGAAGTTTGTCGGCGAGACCACCGAACAAGTCCGATCGTCGCCGCGGCCTGGACGGCGAACGCGCTGAGGAATGACCAGGGCGCGAGGTAGGGCCAGCGGCTCGAGAACAAGCCGATGATTGGAAGTCGCAAGATCGCGGGGACAATTCCGAAGTATCCGTACCACCGGCCGTCAACGAGGATCCCTTCCCCGTCTATCTCAACGCGGAGAACGTTCAGATGCCCGTGAAGGATCGAACGCGCTTGGCCTTCGTAGAACACCTCTAGACCCACGCGGTGGAACGGATCGAAGGTTCCTCGTGTGAGCAACCCGAAGAAGAGAAGCGCCACGCCGCCAATTGCTGCGGGGACCGCGAACTGCGTCCAGTCGCGCGACATCCGATTGCCGCGCCCCTCGGTTGGCGTGCCGGATTCGAGCGTCTCTGCCGAGCTGCTTGACGGCGATCCGCCACGCGTGCTCTTCACAGTCACGGGCGGAGAGAGTAATCGTTGCGCGAACACATCGGGGCGGTCAGGGACAGCCAACGGCTGCGACACTGCCAATGGCACGATCGCCCTCGTCGTCGTGCGTATTCTGTGAGAGCGCGGCTGTCCACGTGACGAAATGTTCCTGCGACGCCTAGCCCACCATGATGTGTTCGTCGAGAGCGACACCGGTGAGCGGCTCGTCAGCGTGCCGGTGCCGAGGGCATCGAGGGAATGCGGCGGTTCCATGAGCTGGTCGCGACCCGGGTCGAGGATCCCCGGGGAGGTGCCGATCGGGTTCGAAAGCGACGGCGCGTTAGTTGTCGAAGCGCTGATCGCGGCGGGCTACCAGGTGTTCGCGGTCAACTCGTTGGCGGTGTCGCGCTGTCGAGACCGCCCACGGTCTCAGGAGGCAAGTCCGATCCGGGAGGCGCCAATGTCGCCTTGATCGGCGTGGACGGATCAAGGCCAGACTCTCGTCCAGGGATAGGGGTCGTCCGCGACACCCCAAGGGTGCGACACGTCTTCGGGACGTCGGTCTTGACTTGGAGTCGACCCCGGTGTGCTGGACACCTGGTGGCTACGCAAACGGGTCAATTCCAATCCACCCCGCACAGATCACGGCTGGCGCCTTGAGCCGTCCAACAACTGAGCCAGAGGAACCCAGCAGCGACCTGATGGACCCGCGTGCAAAGGCCGACGGCCCACCACCGGTTCCGGCTCCCTCACCACCGTCTGGGGCACGATCTAGCCCGTTAGAGCTCTGGCCTCGGGTCTTGCCGTCCGGCCTCGGGTCTTGCCGTCCGACAGCGGCCTCGGCGCCTAGCCTGTCGCACAGCCGGTCGAATCCCATTAGCGTCGCCGGACCATGGACTTCCGCGATTCTCCAGCCGAGGCTGCGTTTCGGGACGAGATCCGCACCTGGCTGGACGAACACCTCACCGGCGAGTTCGCCGCGGTTGGGGGCCAGGGCGGTCCGGCGGACGAGACGTCGTGGGACATCCGGGTCGAATGGGAGAAGCTGCTCGGCAAGGATCGCTGGCTTGGTCTCGCCTGGCCCACCGAATACGGAGGGCGCGGCGCCAGCTTCGCCGAGCAGGTGATCTTCAACGAGGAGTACGCGACGCGCTCCGCCCCCGCCCGGATCAGCTTCTTCGGTGAGGGTCTGTTTGCCCCGACGCTGCTCGCCTACGGAACCGAGGACCAAAAGCGGCGGTTCCTTCCCAAGATCCAGTCTGTCGAAGAGCTGTGGTGCCAGGGCTACTCGGAGCCAGACGCTGGCTCCGACCTCGCCAACGTGCAGACCCGCGGTGTCCTCGATGGAGGGCAGTGGGTGATCGACGGGCAGAAGGTTTGGACGACACTCGCGCACCGCGCGCAATGGTGCTTCTGCGTCACCCGCACCGACCCCGCGACGTCGGGTCACGCCGGCCTCTCCTATCTGCTGATCCCGATGGACCAACCCGGCGTCGAGGTCCGACCCCTCCGACAGATGACCGGGACCGCCGAGTTCAACGAGGTCTTCTTCTCCGACGCACGCACCGACGCCTCGAACGTGCTCGGCGACGTCAACGAGGGCTGGCGGGTCGCTATGGCCACCCTGGGTTTCGAACGGGGGACCGCCTTTCTCTCCCAGCAGCTCGGCTTTCAAAGCGAGCTGGCCGCCGTCATCGAGGCGGCGCGGGCGAGCCGTACCCTCGACGATCCCCTGGTCCGTCAGGAGCTCGCCGACTCCTACATCGGCGTCCAGATCATGCGGTTCAACGGGATGCGAATGTTGACGAGCCGGGTGACACGAGGCGTGCTCGGCCCAGAGTCGAGCATCGGCAAGCTCTACTGGAGCACCTGGCATCGAACGCTCGGCGAGCGGGCCATGCGCGTCCTTGGCCCCGCCGCGATGCTCGTCGAGGATCACCCGCCCGACGAGTATGTGCTCACCGAGCTTGAGCGCATCTTCATGTTCAGTCGTTCCGAGACGATCTACGCCGGATCCAGCGAGATCCAGCGCAACATCATCGGTGAGCGCGTCCTCGGGCTTCCGCGCGAGCCTCGATAAACGAAAAGAGGAGCAGTGAACTTCGCGTTTTCCGACGAACAGGAACAGCTGCGGGAAGCAGTCCGCAGGTTCATGGACACCAAGAGCCCAGAATCCGAGGTCCGCCGCCTCATGGACACGACCGAGGGCTACGACCCCGCGGTCTGGGCTCAGATGGCCCAGGAGCTCGGGCTCCAAAGCCTCCACCTCCCCGAGTCCTGCGGCGGTCAAGGGTTCACGTTTGTTGAGCTCGGGATCGTGCTCGAAGAGATGGGACGGGTTCTCCTGTGCGCCCCGTACTTCTCGACCGTCTGTCTCGCTGCGAACGCGATCATGAACGCGGGGACGTCGGCCCAGCAACAAGCGCTGCTGCCCGGCATCGCGTCGGGTGAGACCATCGCCGCCCTCGCGTTCACCGAGCCCAACGGACGCTGGGATGCGTCCGGGATCACGATGGAGGCCAAAGGATCCGGCGACGCGTGGACCTTGTCGGGAACCAAGATGTTCGTCATCGACGGGCATACCGCCGCGACGATCGTCGTCGCCGCCCGCCAAGCTGGCACCAGTGGCGAGGACGGCATCGGGTTCTTCGTCGTCGACGGCGACGCGCCCGGCCTGACCCGCGCGCCACTCGCGACCATGGACCAGACCCGCAAGCAGGCCCGTCTCGACTTCGACGGTGTGCAGGCCACCCCGCTCGGTGAGCCCGGTCAAGGGTGGGCGGCGCTGTCGAAGACACTCGACCAAGCGGCGGTGTGCCTCGCCAACGAGATGGTCGGAGGAGCCCAGCGGGTGCTCGACATGTCGGTCGAGTACGCCAAGGTGCGAGTCCAGTTCGGCCGACCCATCGGCTCGTTCCAGGCCATCAAGCACAAATGCGCGGACATGCTGCTCGAGGTCGAGTCGAGCAAGTCGGCCGCCTACTACGCGGCGTGGGCCGCCGCCGAGGACAACGAGGAGCTGCCGGTCGTGGCCAGCCTCGCCAAGGCGTACTGCTCCGACGCGTACTTCCACGCCGCAGCCGAGAACATCCAGATCCACGGCGGAATCGGCTTCACGTGGGAGCACCCCGCCCACCTGTACTTCAAGCGGGCCAAGAGCTCCGAGATCCTCCTCGGCGACGCCACTTATCACCGCGAGCTCCTCGCGCAGCGCATCGGCATCTAAACGCCAACCGACCCCGGCGGCGGTCGCCGAGCCACGCCAATCGGCTCGGTCCCGCCGCGGGTCCGGCGTCCGCCCCGGCCCCGATCCTGGCCCGACGAGCGGCGGGCTGGGCCGCCCGCGCCGGTCGGCCGCTCCCCAGCTCGCAGATCGTCCAAGGCGTCGGCGGCGGCCTGAGCCCGCGAGACTGGGGGGATGGCCGTCCTCGTCTTGCTCCTCGGCGTCGTCGTCGCGCTGCTCGGCGTCTTGGTGGCGGGGCTCCTGCGCAGCCACGCCGAGATCCTCCGGGCCCTCCACGAGCTCGGCGTCGGCCTCGACCCGAACGAGAACGCCCCCCGGCTGGCGCCGCCCGTGTCGCGCCCATCCACGACCGCTCGGCCGGCCAGCGATCTCTCGGGCGTGACGCCCGCCGGCGACGCGGTCAGCGTCAGCGTCGTCGACGTCGACCATCCCACGCTCGTCGCCTTCCTCACGAGCGGCTGCACCACCTGCGCCGGCTTCTGGTCCGCGTTCTCCGATCTCCAACGGCTCCGGGTACCCGGCGACGCTCGGCTCGTCGTCGCCACCAAGGGACCCGAGGCCGAGAGCCCAGCCCGGCTGGGGAAGTTCACGCCGCCCGACGTGCCCGTGATCATGTCCAGCGAGGCGTGGACGGACTTCGACGTGCCCGTTGCCCCGTACTTCGCGTACGTCGACGGCCCGAGCGGCACCATCGTCGGGGAGGGGGCCGCGTCGACCTGGGAGCATCTCCAGAACATCCTCGAGCAAGCGCTCGCCGACGCCGGCATCGCCACCGGCCCGCGCGCTCGACGTCGGCGAGGCCGAACCGACCAGTCGCGCGAAGCCCAGATCGACGCCGAGCTGATCGGGGCCGGGATCGAGCCGGGCGACCCGAGCCTGTACCCGACCCGCGACGCCGACCTCCAGCGTGGACGGCCTACCCCGCCCAACGCCTCGTGAGCGCCCTCGACGTCACCATCGCCGGGGTGATTGTCGCCGTCGTCGCCGCGGTGCGTTCCTCGTGGTCGCCGTGAGGTGAGTCGATGCTGGCGAGCATCAACCCGCTCGGGGAGCGGGCCCGCAACACCCGATGGGGTCGCACCGTGTCCTGGTACCTGGCCGGTTCCCTCGCGGGCGGCGTCGCGGTCGGCGCAGCCGCGGGCGGGCTCGGCGCCGCGCTCCGCCTGGTGGCCGCACCATCCGCGCTCGTGGTCGGCCTCGCCGCGCTCGGAGCCGCCGCGGTCGGGCTGGCCCTCGACCTCCACCTCGGCGGCCTCCCAGTGCCCACCGTCCGACGTCAGGTCAACGAAGACTGGCTGGCCCGCTACCGGGGCTGGGTGTACGGCAGCGGCTTCGGATTCCAACTCGGACTCGGCGTCGTCACCATCGTGACCACCTCGACCGTGTACCTCGCATTGGCGCTCGCCGTCCTCGCCGGGTCCGTACCGGCAGGCATCCTGATCGGAGCGACCTTCGGCCTCGTGCGCGCCGCCCCGATCCTCGCGATGGCCAGAGCTGACAACCCGGCCCGCGTGCGGGCCGTCCTGCGCCGCGCCCACGACACCGCCCGGCCAGCCAAGGCCCTCGCCCTAGGCTGCCTCGTCATACTCACGGCCGCGAGCCTCGCGGCCGTCCTCCTCTGAGGCCACGCCATGCCGCAGCTCCAAGCCCACGGCCTGACCGTGCAGACACCCAAAGGCTGGGAAGGCCGCATCTTTCGCCGCGCCCAGCAAGGCGAGCTCGGCGCACAAGCCGAAGTCCCCGGCCCCCCCGCGCCACCCGGCGGGCAGACCTACCCGGTCCTGCACGTCGCCACCATCCCCCTCGCTCCCACCGTCGCCGACTTCGCCAGCGACGCCGTCGAAGCGCTGGGGCCCACCGACGCCCTCGTCGTCCTGAAGGAGTATGCGCCGACCGAAGCGACCAAGCCCCTGTTCGCGTCGCCTGGCCTCCCGACCAGCATCGACCCCGACGCCTTCAACCCCTCGGTCCTGAACCGGCTGATCGCAGGCCAAGCCGGGCTCCAGCGGTTCTTGAACGCGAACAACCGGGCCTTCTGCCTATACATCGTGCTCGGCGGCTACCAGCGCCGCCACGACGTCGTCCCCGGCGTCAACACCGTGCTCAGCTCGGTCCGCATCGATCCGGGGACGGGGCCGACCTCGGTGCCCTCCACCCCGACGACAGCACCGCCGCCATGACGATCGCGGCGGGCCCCTTCGCGATCGCCGCGACCCTCTTGGTGGTCGCGGGCGCGTTCAAGGCGGCCCGGCCCGCCGACACCGCCAACGCCCTCGGCGCCCTCGGCGTCCCCGCCCCCCGGCTCCTGGTCCGCGCCGGCGCGGTCGTCGAGTGCGCGATCGGACTCGCCGCGCTCATCTCGGGCGACGCCATCAGCGCGACACTCGTCGGGCTCTCCTACGTTGTGTTCCTCGTGTTCGTGCTCGAGGCGCTTCGCCGTCACGCCCCGATCTCGAGCTGTGGGTGCTTCGGGAAGGTCGACACCCCGCCGAGCTGGCTGCACGTCATCGTCAACCTGGGCTCGGTCGCCGCCAGCGTCGCTGTGGTGCTCCAGCCCGGTGCGGGCCTCCTCGCCGCCGTGCGCAGCCAGCCGCTGAGCGGCGCGCCCTACCTCCTCCTCGTGGGAACCGGTGCGGGCCTCGCCCTGCTCGTCCTGTCCGCCCACGTCCGAAACCTGGCGCTCGTGCGCCAACCGCAGGTGGCCCGATGACCCGGCTGTCCGGTGGCACCGCGTGGGGAAACTGGCTCGTGTCCAAGACCAGCGGGATGCTCGATGCGAAGCTCAGTCGCCGCAGCTTCATCGCGCGGACCACTCTTCTCGGCACGGCCGTCGCCGCCACCGGCTGCGCGGTGGTCACCCAGCCCGGCTCCCCCTACACCCGGGTGACCGACTGCTCCGGCGGCCTCTGCACCGACGGCTACACGGAGTTCTGCTGCGTCATCAACGAGGGCGTCAACGCCTGTCCGCCGAACTCGTTCCCGGGCGGATGGTGGCGCGCCACCGGCTCGATCTACTGCCTGACCGGCACCCGCTACTACATCGACTGCATGCAGGACTGCTGCGGGCCCAACCAAGGTGACGGGTTCTGCGCCAGCTGCCTCCCGTGCCGCTGCGCGGTGAACTGCAACACCCGAAAGGTCTACTGCAACTACTTCCGCTACGGACAGTGCATGGAAGAGATCGGAATCACCGGGCCGATCGCCTGCCGGGTGGTGACGTGCACTCCCCCATACGACCTGAACATCGGCTGCTCAGCGTCGGACGCCGTTGACAACGCCACCGCCAACCACAACGCCGACTGCGCCGCCTACACCCCGCCGCCGCCCCCGCCCCCGCCCCCGCCAGCCGTCATGCCCGCGAGCGCGTCGGCCATCGCCGTCGGCGGCCTCCCAGTAGTTGCCTCCCGCGGGTCGGATGGGGCAGCGTACGCGAACTCGTTCAACGGCACTGGATGGTCGGGCTGGCTTCCGCTCGGCGGGGACGTGACGTCTCGGGTGGTCCTCGCCGGTCTGGGCTCGGCCTGGTGGGCAGTCACGCGCGGCGGCGATGATGCGGTCTGGGTCCAGACGGCCACAAGCGGAACGTGGGGAGGCTGGCAGTCGCTGGGAGGTTCCGCGTCGTCGGATCCGGCCGTGGTCGTCGATTCCGCGGGAACGCTGTGGGTGTTCGTCCGAGGCTTCGACGACGCGCTGTGGGTGCAGTCGGCGACTGGCGGAACCTGGGGAGGCTGGCAGTCACTGGGCGGCAACGTGACGTCGGACCCCGCGGCGGCGATCGACGCCTCGGGGAATCTCTGGGTCGCCGTGCGCAGCGGGGCCAACGCGGTCTACGTGATCTCGCGCAGCGCGGGTGGATCGTGGGGAACGTGGTCCGGGCTCGGCGGGACGGCCACGTCCGACCCGGCGATCGTGGCGACGGGCAACGGCACGGTGTGGGTGTTCGCCCGAGGCGTCGACGACGCGTTGTGGCTGCAGTCGTCGAGTGGCGGAACTTGGGGAGGCTGGCAGTCGCTGGGCGGCAACGTGACGTCGGACCCCGCGGCGGTGCTCGATTCCTCTGGCAACCCCTGGGTGTTCGTCCGAGGCGTCGACGACGCGTTGTGGCTGCAGTCGTCGAGTGGCGGAACTTGGGGAGGCTGGCAGTCGCTCGGTGGCTCGCTCGACGACGACCCGGCGGCCGCGTCCGGCACCACGCTGTGGGTCTTCGCGGTGAGCGAGGACCAGGCCATGTACTGCCGGGAGCTGAACGCCGGAGCCTGGAGCGCCTGGGCGAGCCTGAGCGGGAGCTTCGCGCCAGTCCGGGGCGCCACCTCCTAAACCTGAGCACGGCTTGGTCAACCCGTCGAGGGTCCCAGTACCCTCGACGCGGTGGAGCTCGTGGCGGGGATGCTCGCGTTTGGTCTCGTCCTGGTGGTCGGAGCGATCCTGGTCGTGCGCGAGGCCGGCCGAGTGGCCAAGGCACCGCCGCCGGCACTCTTTGACCCCGACGACGCCTACGACTACGTCGTCGAGCGGCTCACCGACGAGGTGGCGGCGACGCTCACCCCCGCCGACGTACGCAGGATCTTGGACTTCGAGGTCGAGTTTCTGGAGGGCAAGCGCGTCTCCGGAAACGGATCCGGCACCGATCCCGGCCCGACGGTCTTCGGTGGGACCGAGACCGTCACGTACATCGTCGAACGATCGGCGGCGACCGGCGAGGTCTACCTCCCCGAGCAGGTCCAAGCGGTCGTCGACACCCAGATCGACTACCTCCGAGGGATCGGCGCCATCGGCCCCGCCGAAGACGCCGCTGGGGAATCGCCTCCGACCTGAGGTCCAGACGTGCTACAAGTTTGGTCACCAGGGAAAGGAGGTGGTCCCACACATGCATGATCAACCGGGGACTCTGGAGGTGCGCGGCCGCTAGGTCACACCTCGGATGGACCTCCTGCGGAGACCCAACCGCAGCACCGGCGTCGACCGGCGGGGATTGGTCCCTCCCGTGCGAACGGATCGACGTGTGCAACAGCCGATTGGACGGTGCGGGGCGCTTTGCGCGTCCCGCACCGTCGCGTCTGGAACCTCGGAGATGCCCCGGGGCCGCCCCTCCCGCGCGCCGTCCGCACCCATTAGCCTCTAGGCCGTGGCGCGACCAGCCCGCTTCGAGGACTTTCGGTACCTCGGAGACAAGCGCAACCAGGTGGTCTACGACCTCGACGACCCTGCCTCGACCGCGGCAGTGCAGGACGTGCTAGTCGCGGAAACCTTCACCACGTTTGGACCCGACACGCTGGCCGAGGCGCGAAACCGCGGCTACCGCACGCACCGCTGGGCACGGATGCGCTCGTCCGACGACGAATAGCGTCAGACCTTCGTCGTCTCCAGGGGGCGGCCCAACGTCTGCTCGACCAGGCGGAGGCGGGCCGCGAATGACTCGTCGGTCAGGACCGGTTCCGCCGCCACCGACGTCGGGTCGTCGGGGAGACCCTCGAGGTCGACCCAGGACGTGCAGCCGCCGTACTCGGCGCGGTACGCGAGGGTGATCGGCTCCTGCAGCCGGTGGGCGCGCACGGCGAGGATCCACAGCGGATCGCGGTGCTTCCATTGCAGCCGCGAGGCGGCGTAGTCGAGGGTCCAGATGAACTTTCCATCGAGACCTTCGAGCTCGGCGGGTTCACTGATCGTCGTCTCGGCCACCAGCTCGGCCCAGCCGTCGATCCGCAAGGTTCCTTCTGGCGGCGCGGCGGCTTGGGTCTCGGCGACCCAGCGCCGGTAGGCCGGCTTGAGCAACTCCGGACGCTGATGCTCGACCGTCGGGTACAGCCAGCAGCGATCGGACCGCACTGCGAAGTGTCGATTCGCCTCGCGGAGTCCACCCTTGCGGACGTCGAGGATCTGCTCGCCGGCGAGGAGGGCTCGCACGACGACCGCCCACTCCTTGAACGCCGGCGTCGCCATCGGCGTCGAGCATACCGAGCAGCCATCCGGGACCCACCGGCGCTCGAGTGGCCAGGGTCTGCTCGAGGGAGCTACCGGCCGGCCAGGTGACGGTATAGGACGACGAGGCTTGACACTGCCCGTTCCCAGGTGAAAGCGCCTGCCTGCGCATGACCGCCCTCGATCAGGCGCCCTCGGAGGGGGCCATCGTCCAGCACCCGGGCCAGCGCGCCCGACAGGCCCTCGTCATCACCGGGGTCGACGAGCACCGCCGCATCGCCGAGCACCTCGGGAAGGGAGCCTGCCGTCGACGCGACGACCGGCACGCCGGCCTGCATCGCCTCGAGGGGCGGCAGCCCGAACCCTTCGTAGAGGGACGGATACGCGAGCACCGTCGCCCCCGCGACGAGATCGTCTCGAGCCCGGTCGTCGAGCCAGCCGAGGCGGTGAATCCGCTCGCGGTGACGGGCGCGGTCGAGCGCCGCGCCGAACGCCTGCCCCCCCGGCCCGTCCGGCCCGGCCACCACGAGGACGACGGTTCGATCGTGCGCCGCCACGCGGTCGAAGGCACGCACCAGCGCCGGAAGGTTCTTGCGTGGTTCGACCGTCCCGAGGGCCAGCACGTAGCGCGGCGCGTCGGCCAACCGCTGGCCCTGTGCCGGATCTCCCCGCCGGGGCGGGCCGAGACCAGGGGCGACCGGCACGACCCGGTCGTCGGAGAGCTGGTAGCGCTCGCGCACCTGCGCCGCGACGAACGCGGTGTACGTGTGCACCGTGGCCCCGCGATCGACCGCGATCTGGACGAGCCTCGGGAATCGCAACACATCCCCGGAGCAGAGTTCCGGGTACAGCAGGTAGCTGAGATCGGGGATGGTCAACAGCACCGGGCTGCGCGTTGGCGGCGCGACGAAGTTGGTCGCATGCACCACGTCGACCCGACCGGTCCATCCCTCGATCCGCGGCCATGCGAGCCGTGGCCAGAGTCCACGAGTCAGCCGAGCCGGGAAGGGGCGAGTCCCCGCCCGCGCCGACGGGGGCAGCGACTGGCGCAGGCTTCCTCGACCCTTCCAGGTGATCGCGTAGGCGACCAGGTCGACGTCGGCACGCTCGGCGAGGCCCTGCACGAGCCCGGACGTCACCTGTCCGATCCCAGTCCGGACGCCGAGGAGCGACGTGGCGTCGATGGCCACCCGCAGGCGGTAGGTCTCCAACGTCTAGATCTCGAGCGGCTCGTGCTCGATCTGATCCACGAGCGAACCGAGGCTCGTGGACTGCACCCCGACGGCCAGCTGGTGGATCAGCAGCGCGCCCATTGTCGCCGCGCTGACGAGAGTCCCTGCGATGAACCCGACCTCAACCCGCAGGAAGAGGTCGCTGCCTGCCAGCGCCGTCACGATGACGAACGTCACCAGGCCCGACACCCAGCCAGCCAGGGCGCGCGCGTGACCGAGGAGCGCGATCAACGCTTGCGCGAGCGTGAGGGCCAGGATGAAGAGCGCGCTCCCCGCCGCCAGCAGCGCGAGGTCGCCGCTGCCAAGGTTGAACTTGCTGCCGAACAGGATCTTGCCCACGAATGGACCGGCGGTTCCGCCGGCGATCACGCCGACCAGCCCGATCGCGACCACGAGGGTGATCAGCTCGCGCAGGCCGCGCCGAAATTCTCCGTGCCGCCCGGTTCCGGCCAATGCGGCCAGTTTGGGGAGGAGCGCGGCCTGGACCGCCTGGAACAAGAAGATCGGGATTCGAGCCAGGAACAATCCGACAATGAAGTCCGCCACCGCCGTGCGCTGAGCGCCGCTGGACAGCAGCTGGGCGCCGAGGAACGGTGCGTAGCTCAGCGTTTGGGCGCACAACGACCCACCGAGGAGGTAGCCGAGGTTCGTCGAGAGCTCCGACCAGCGAGCTTCCGGTCCGGGGGTGAGCAAGCCGTGTTGGCCCCGGATGCATACGAGGGTCGCCACGACGGGCGGGATCGCGAGGCACAGCCCGTAATAGAAGGGATTGGAAACCCCCGCTGCGGCCAGCGCCGCGCAGGGCAGCAGTCGGATGACTCCCTCGACCGCCAGAATCATGCCGTAGCGATCGAATCGCTCACTGCCAGCCAAGGTGCCGCGCGTGAGGTGCTGGACGCAGTAGGCGAGGAGCCCAAGAACGAGGCAGAGCGCCAGGCCTCGGTTGCCGGCGAAGATCTTGCTCACGAGCGGTGTTCCCGCCGCGACCGCGACCGTGAGCACGACGAGGGCGCCGGCGAGGGCCGATCCCGCGAGGGCGGCGCGGCGGATCACCGGCCCGCCCCCCAGGCCCCGTGCCCGCCGATCGGATACGGCGCGCCCGACTTCCTGCTCGAGTGGCAGGAAGAGGCCGGGGGCGAGCACGAACACGAAGACCCACAAACCGTTGAGCGCCGTGTAATTGACCTTGTCGAGCGCCCGGAACGACAGGATCAGGAACCCGTACGCGGTGAGACCCGACACGATCAGCCCCGCGCCGACGAGGAACGTCCCTCCCGGAAGTGGCCGACGGAGGGTGTCCACGATTCGTTGGGCGCGACGGGGCACGGGGGGAAGCGTAGGTGTCGTGCGCACCCAGACCCTCGGCCTCGGGCCCGGCTCGCCGCGGCGCGCCGGCGCGCCTCGGGGCATCGAAGCCCGGGTTCGCCCGGGCGACCCTCGGGGAGCGACGGCGCCCACGATGGGCTGGCTTCGGTCCGCGAGCCGTGCCCCCGGGCGTCAACGAGGCCCCACAGCGCGCCTCGGCACCTCACGGGGCACAGCCCCGCCGCAAGTCTCGAAGGTCCCCGGGGGCCTTCGTTGCGGGCGGCCCCAAACCGCGGGTGGTGAGCGATCCAGCGGAGCGGATCAAGCAAGATGAGGAGGTGAAAACCCGGACGCTCATCCTCCTCGCCGCGCTCTGCGCGGTGGCGATCCTGGCCGCCTCGGCGGTCCAGGTGCTGCTCGCCCACTGACGGTTCGGTTGGTTGGGGTCGATGGTGAAGAATGAGTGGCGGCGAGAGGAGCACTGGTGCCGGAGCAATTCGATGTGGTCGTCCTCGGTGGCGGTCCAGGCGGGTATGCCGCAGCGCTCTACGGCGCCGCCGCCGGTCTTCGGATCGGGCTGATCGAGGAGGAACGAGTCGGCGGGACGTGTCTCCATCGGGGCTGCATACCGGCCAAGGAGCTACTGCAAACTGCCGAGGTGCTCCGAACGGTCGCGGGCGCCAAGGAGTTTGGCGTGGATGCCGGGCAACCGTCGCTGGACCTGGCGACCAGTCAGGCCCGCAAGCACCAGGTCATCGACCGGCTCACCCGAGGGCTGGAGACGCTCCTCACGGGCCGGAAGGTCACGGTGGTCAACGGAACGGGATCCTTGATTGACGGTGCCGCCCGCCACGTGCGGGTCTCCGATGGGACCGAGCTCACCGGCGACGCGCTCATCATCGCCACCGGCTCAACGCCACGGTCCCTACCCGGCCTGGACTTCGATGGCCGGCGGATCCTGTCGTCCGATCACGTGCTCGAGCTCGACGAGGTCCCCAAGCGGGTCGCCATCATCGGCTCGGGCGCCGTCGGCTGCGAGTTCGCTTCGTTGCTTGGCGATCTCGGCTCTGAGGTCACGATGCTCGAAGCCCTGCCTCGGATCCTGCCCGGCGCCGACGAGCAAGTGTCGGACGCGCTGGCGCGATCGCTCACGAAGCGAGGGATCGCCGCGCACGGCGGCGTACGTGTGACGAGCATCGAGGGGACGCGAGAACTGAGCGTCGGATTCGATTCCAACGATGGTGCGAAGACGGTGGTGGTCGACCGGGTCATCGTCAGTATCGGGCGAGCGGCTCGAACCGAGGGTCTCGGGCTCGAAGGGTCGGGTATCGAGCTTGACGCTCACGGCTGCATCGCGGTCGATGACCACCTGCGGACTGCGGTTGCCGACGTGTACGCGGTTGGCGACGTGGTCGCCACGCCTCAGCTCGCCCACGTCGCATTCTCAGAAGCCATCGTGGCGATCAAGAGCATCCTGGGAGAGGATGCGACACCGATCGACTACGACAAGGTCCCCTGGGGTATCTACTCGCATCCCGAAGTCGCCTTCGCTGGCTTGACGGAGGATCAGGCTCGTCGCCGAGGACACAACGTGGTCACCTCGGTACACCGGTTCGCTGGCAACAGCCGCGCGGCGATCATCGGTGAAACCGACGGCCTCGTGAAAATCGTCGCGGACGACACGGGGGTCATGCTCGGCGTCCACATCGTGGGTCCCTGGGCAACGGAGCTGATCGCCGAGGGCTACCTCGCCGTCAACTGGGAAGCGACAGTGAACGAGGTGGGCGCCTACATTCACGCCCATCCGACGCTGAGCGAACTCTTCGGCGAATCCGCGCTTGCACTGACCGGGCGCTCGCTGCACGGCTGACTCTGCACGAGGGAGAGATTTGTGGACATCACGATGCCGCAGCTGGGCGAGACGGTCACCGAAGGAACGATCACGCGCTGGCTCAAGCAGGTCGGCGAACGCGTCAACCCCGACGAGCCGCTCTTTGAGGTTTCCACCGACAAGGTCGACTCGGAGGTGCCCGCGTCGGCCGGCGGATACCTGAACGAGATCCGCGTCACAGAGGGCGAGACCGCCGCGGTCGGGACGGTCCTCGCCGTCATCGGCGAGGCGCCCGCCACCAGCGGCCCACCGGCCTCCGAGCCCACCCGGCCGGCCGAGGTCGACATCACGCAGCCGACCCCGGTCGTGGCCACTGCGCCTCCGCCACCGGTGATCAGCCCCCCGGTCCCTCCGAGCGAGCCGAGTGCACCGCCGCTCGCACCGCCGGTCCCGGCCGCATCACCGTCACCTGATCCGCGCCCGGTCGCGTCGGCGACGCCGACCGCACGAGGTGCTCCGCTCACCTCTCCGATCGTGCGGCGGCTCCTGACCGAATCCGGGCTCGACCCGGCCGAGGTCCACGGCACGGGTGACGGTGGTCGCATCACCCGCAAGGACGTCCAGGACGCGGCCGTTGCCCGTTCGGCTCGCCCAGCGGTCGAGCCACTGGCCCCTTCCCCGGCGGTCGCTTCGCCGCCGCCACCCGTGGCACCGGCGCCCTCCCCGGTCGTCGTCGCGCCCCCGTCGCCACCCGCGGCACCGGTTCCGGTGGCCGCGTCGCCGACGGTCATCACGCCACCGAGCAGCGCACCGTCGAGGCCCCCCGCGCCAACCGTGGCTGTTCCCCCCGGTGAGCCGGTGGTCGCGGAGCGGCAGGACCAAGCCGCCGACGAAGTCGAGCCGTTCTCGAATATTCGACGCCGTACTGCTGAGCACATGGTGCGCTCGAAAGCGACCAGCGCGCACGTGTACACCTCGGTCGAAGTCGATTTCGAGCCCATCGCTCGTCTCCGAGCCCGCCACCAAGACGCTTGGAAGCAGCGCGAAGGTTTCTCGCTGACGTACCTGCCGTTCGTCGCCCGGGCGTTCGGGGCCGCCGTCGAGCAGTTTCCGAACGTCAACGCGAGCGTCGGCGACCAAGCCTTGGTCGTGCACCGGCGGGTGAACCTCGGTATCGCCGTCGACTTGGACTTCCAGGGGCTGGTCGCGCCCGTCATCCGCGACGCCGACGGGAAGCGTCTCCGTCTCCTCGCCCGCGAGATCCGCGACCTCGCAACCCGAGCGCGAAGCAAGCAGCTGACGCCCGACGAAGTCATCGGAGCGACCTTCACGATCACAAACCCCGGCCCCTACGGGACCTTCATGACCTTGCCCATCATCAGCCAGCCTCAGGTCGCGATTCTGTCGACCGACGGTGTCCGCAAGCAGCCGATGGTGATCACCGGAGTGGACGGCGCCGATGTCATCGCAGTCCGACACACCGGAATCCTGGCGCTGACGTGGGACCACCGCGCCTTCGACGGAGCGTACGCAGCGGCATTCCTCCGCGCACTGAAGCACGACCTCGAGACTCGTGACTGGGAAGTCGAACTCGCTTGAGCCAAGACCTGTTGCGAGTCCGATGGCTGGGGCACGTCGGCTATCGAGAAGCAGACATCATCCAGCGAGCCCTCCACGCTCGCAGTCCCGTCGATCGGTTGCTGCTGCTCGAGCACGACCACGTGTTCACCCTGGGAAGCCGCGCCGACCCCTCGCACGTATTGGTACCGCCCGCGTCGGTTGGCGCCCAGCTGGTGCAGACCGACCGGGGCGGTGACGTCACCTATCACGGGCCGGGCCAGCTGGTCGGCTATCCCATCCTCACCATCCCCGGATCCGGCACGGGAATCCGCGACGTCGTAGCGTACGTGCGCCACCTCGAGACGGTGATCATCACGGCGCTCGCCGACTGTGGTGTGCGTGCTCGCCGCATCGACCGCCTGACCGGCGTGTGGGTCGGCGACGAGAAGATCGCCGCGATCGGGGTTCGGGTGGCGCGGAACCGAACCCGCCACGGGTTCGCCCTCAACGTCGACCCCGATCTGTCGATGTTCAACAACATCGTTCCGTGCGGGATCCGGGACAAAGGCGTCACCTCCATCGCCCGGGTGCTCGGAGAGGGACCCCGGATGCTCGACGTCGTCGATCGCGTCGTCGCCCAGTTCTCCGCGGAGTTCGGGTACCAGCGGGTGGAACGCCAGGACGTGGCCCCGACGCTGACGGTCCGATCGCCCGCAGCCGTGGCCGCGACGTCGGCGGGCGTCGATGGGCGGCGACTCATCGCCCGGCTCGAGGCCGCTGGCGTCCAGGTTCCCGAGGGCCCGGCGGATTTTCGGCGTCCGGAATGGCTCCGGGTGCGCGCCAACCTGGGTCCGACGTATCGAGAGGTCCAACGGCTCATGCGCCTCGAAGGCCTCCACACGGTGTGTGAGGAGGCTGGGTGCCCGAACATCTACGAATGCTGGGCCGATCGCACGGCGACCTTCATGATTCTCGGAGATCGGTGCACCCGATCGTGCGGCTTCTGTCTGGTCACCACGGCAAAGCCGGGACCGCCCGACACCGACGAGCCGGACCACGTCGCCGACGCCGTCGCCAGGCTCGGACTTGCGCACGTCGTGATCACGAGCGTCGCGCGAGACGATCTGCCAGACGGCGGTGCCGCCGCGTTCGCCGCGACGGTGCGCGCGATCCGTTCCAGAACTCCCACCGCCCGGGTCGAGCTGTTGATCCCCGACTGCAAAGGTGATCCGGAGGCGCTCGCGGTGATCTTCGCCGCCGCGCCCGACGTCCTGAACCACAACTTGGAAACGGTCGCCCGACTCCAACGCGCACTCCGGCCGAACGCCAACTATGCGCGATCGCTCGGGGTGCTGGCTCGCGCCAAGGACCGCGGGCTCGTCGCGAAGTCGGGCCTGATCCTCGGGATGGGCGAGACCGAGGCCGAAACCAGGGGAGCGATCGCCGATCTCCGCGACGTTGGGGTCGACATCCTGACCCTCGGTCAGTACCTGCGCCCCTCGGCACGCCACGCGCCGGTTGCTCGTTGGTGGCGCTCCGACGAGTTCGACGACCTTCGCGTCCACGCGGAGCAGCTCGGCTTTGCGCACGTCGAGGCTGGTCCGCTGGTCCGTTCCAGCTACCACGCCCGCCGAGCGGTCGAGGCGACGGTCGAGCTGGTGGACGCGGCGGTCTGATGGGCCGCACCTTTGAGGAGATCTCGCCCGAGGTCGCACAGTTCATCGCCGAGCAGCCGATGTTCTTCGTTGCGACCGCCCCGAGCGACGGCGGACACGTCAACGTGTCCCCGAAGGGGCTCGGGGCCGTGAAGGTGCTTGCCCCCCGCGAGGTTGCGTACCTCGATCTCACGGGCAGCGGTGTGGAGACGGTTGCGCACCTCCGCCAGAACGCCCGGATCACGCTGATGTTCTGCGCGTTTACCGACAAGCCAAACATCGTTCGTGTCTACGGTCACGGTGAGGCGATCCCGGTGGACGACGACCGCGCCGCACCGCTGCTCGGCCATTTCCCCTCGATCTCGGGCGCCCGGACAGTTATTCGGGTCGACGTCGACCGGGTGTCGACATCCTGCGGCTACGGCGTGCCGATCCTGCGCTACGAACGCGATCGCGACCAGTTGATCACCTGGGCCGAGCGCAAAGGGCCCGACGGGCTGGCCGAATACCGGTCGGTCACCAACGCCGCCAGCATCGACGACCTGCCGGGGCTCGACGCCAGTTCATGAACTACCGCGAGCGACTCGATCGAACCCGCCAACGCATGGACACGCTGGGCGTCGACGTGCTCCTCGCGTCCTGCGGACCGGACCTCACCTATCTCACCGGTTACGAGGCCGTCCCGCTCGAACGGCTGACCGCGCTGATCCTCGCCCGGGGAGACGAATCGACCCTCCTCGTTCCCCGGCTGGAAGCGGCCCGCGTCGAGGAGCGCCCGGATGTGTTCAACCTGGAGACGTGGGACGAGGACGAGGATCCGGTCGAACGCGTCGCCGCCCACGTACGATCCGCGCAGATCGTGGCGGTTGCCGACCACGCGTCGGCCCGGCTCCTGCTGGCGCTCCAGGACGCGCTCCCTCGGGCCCGCTTCATCCGCGCCAGCTTGGTCACGAGCCCGCTGCGGGCGAGAAAAGACGAGGCCGAGATCAGCCGGTTACAAGCCGCGGCTGATGCGGTTGATGCGATCGCGCATGGCTTGCGGGTTCGTCCGCTGGGCGGTCGGACGGAGCGAGACATCCAACGGATGCTGATCGAGCTGATGCTGGATGCGGGCCACGACCGTGCGAACTTCGCGATTGTCGGGACGGGACCCAACAGCGCGAGTCCGCACCACGAGCCGAGCGACCGTCGAGTGGAGGCCGGCGATGTCGTCCTGTGCGACTTCGGCGGCACCATGCGCGGCTACTGCTCCGATATCACCCGGATGTTTGTCGTCGGTGAGATCCGGCCCGAAGTCCAGGATGCCTACGACGCACTGTCGGTGGCTCAAGAGACCGCGGTGAGCGCCGCGACGGTCGGGACGCCCTGCGAGGATGTCGACGCGGTCGCCCGCGGCGTCCTCGCACAGTCGGCGTTCGCCGAGCAGTTCATCCACCGCACGGGTCATGGCATCGGGCTGGAAGCCCACGAGGATCCGTATCTCGTGGTGGGCAATGACACCCGGCTGGCTCCCGGTCACTCGTTCAGCATTGAGCCTGGGATCTACTTTCCGGGACAGTTCGGGCTTCGAATCGAAGACATCGTCGTTGCTGACGCCGCGGGTCCTCGACGCTTGAACTCTGCTGCTCGGGATCTCGCCGTCGTCGAGTGATCTGATGCGTCTCGATGTCGCGACGGTGCTGGTGCAATGGTCCGCGGGTGGCCTCCTCGGCTGCTGGGTGACGACCCGACGTCGACTGGTCGGAGTCGGCTACGGCTGGCTCTTGCGATCAGTCTTCGTCGTGCTGGCGTTCGGCGGTGCGGCGGCGGGCTTGGCTGAGTCGACGCAGACCGTGGGTGCGGTCGTGCGAGACGCCGGGGCGTTGGTGATGGCGTGCGGCGCTCTCGGCGCGCTCCTCGTCTCGGTCGTGCGGCGCAGCGCGGGTGTCGCGGGTGAGCGCTCGTTCAATCCCACGCTCGATCTGCTCGCACCGCTCGCCGGTCTGGTCGCACTCTTCGGTGCTGCCGCGGCGGTCGGGGGCGCGTACCCGCTCAGTGCTGCACGCCTCCTCGCCGGCGGGCTCCTACTTGGCCTGGTGACCGATGCCATGCTGCTCGGGCACTGGTACCTCGTACAACCAGGCTTACCCCGCGACCCAATTCGCGAGATCGTGCGTCTGTGCGCTCCCGCCTGGCTGCTCGACGTCTCGCTCCTACTCGTCCCGACGGGGATGCTCAGCGTGCTCAGCGGCTCGATCAATGACGGCTACGGCGGGTTGCTCGGTGCCATGTGGGTGGTGAGCGCGATCACCACGATCGCGCTGCTCTGGGTCACGTGGCGTGCGCTGGCCGAGCCGTACTACTCGGCCGTCATGGCAGCCACCGGGCTCCTCTACCTCACGATCTTGATGTCGTTCGGCACCGACGTCCTCGCGCGGGCGCTGTTGGCCCGATGAGAGTCAGAGTGCGCGCAGGCTCGCTCGGTCGTCGCCACGCACCAGCGACGCGAGGTGGTGGATCCTCGGCGGCGAGTTGTCTGAGGGCTCGAGTGCTAGCCTGCCTCGACCCAGCACAGCGTGCGTGAAACGCCCTGCCCTCGCACCTGAGAAGACCGCTGGGGACGCTCTGCCGTCCTTCTCGCGTCCGCGGTGAGAAGCGACGCGCATGCGCAAGGAGTGAGCGAGCCCGATGTCCCGGCCCAGACCTGGCGATGACGGCGCCGACGAATCGCCGGCGCCCGACGAGGCTCCGAAGATCCCCCGCGGCTCGCTCTCGCGAGCTGGGCTTCGCTCACTTGCGCAACAACTAGCCCCTGAGGGAACGCGGGGCCGCGACCTCCTCCGCTTTGCCAGCTTGTCCAAGCGGGACTCGCGCCAGTTCACCGAACTGGTCCGCCAACACTGGGCCGCCTGGGGCGTGACGGCCCCGGGGCATTCCTATCAGTGGTGGGCGTATTCGCAGCGGGCCCGGGCTCGTGACCTCGCCACTCAGCGCCGCGCCGCGGACCGCAACGGTGCCCCCGTGTCGGTGCACGTTGCCGTGCTGGCGGGTCCGGCCTCCGACCCGCGGGCCCTCGCGGCGACGCTCCGCTCGCTCCAGGATCAGAGTTGGCATCACTGGCGCGCCCTCGTCGCGACGCCAGCCGGCGAGGAAGCCCTCGGCGACCGGCGCGTCGTCGTCGCCCGACCCGAGCAGCGTGAACTGGCATCTATGGTCTCGAGCATGGTCGCGGCGGCCGCTGACCGAGACCTGGTGGTTGTCCTGGAGGCCGGGGATCGACTCGCGCCGGACTGCCTGTTCTACGTGGCTGACATGGCTTGGCGCAACGCCCTGATCGATGTCGTCTACTGGGACGACGACCTGCTCAACTCGGTTGGCCTTGGCCACGACCCGAACTTCCGGCCCGACTGGTCACCGGAGATGCTGTTGAGCAGCAACTACATCGGGCGGTCGTTTGCGATCCGTGCCCGCACGCTCACCGCGATTGGACCGCTCCGGAGCGATCGTGACGACGCGGTGTGGTGGGACGTGTTGTTGCGGGCCGGGCTGACTAACGACACCGTTGAGCGGGTCCCGAGAGTACTGACTCACCTCACGCGCCGTCCCTCCCCGACGCGCGACGCCAGCGTGCGAACAGTCCAGGACAGCCTCGAGCGTCGCGGTGAACGAGCGACGGTGACGAGCATCCACGACACCGTTCGGGTCGCCTGGGAGCTCGACCGTCACCCCGCGGTCAGCGTGATCATCCCCACCCGACATAACCGAGCGCTCGTGAAGCGCTGCCTACGGAGCCTTGCCCGCACAGCGTACGAGCCGGTCGACGTGATCGTGATCGACAATGGGGACCACACGTCTGAGAACCAGGCGTGGTACGACGACGAATTCCGCGGTCTCGATCTTTCGGTCGAGTGGTGGGACCAGCCCTTCAACTACTCGGCGGTCAACAATCACGCGGCGTCGATCGCGACGGGTGAAGTCCTCGTCTTTCTCAACGACGACACCGAGATCTCGGATCCAGCATGGCTGGAGGAGCTCGTCTCGTGGGCGACGCGACCGGACATCGGGCTGGTCGGTCTGCAGCTTCTCGATGGCTCGGGCCTGATACAGCACGGGGGCGTGATCCTCGGCCTGAACGGCTATGCGGACCATCTCTTTGAGGGGATGGAGCCGAACAGCGACACGATGTTCGGCTCCACGAACGTGGTGCGCAACGTGCTGGCGGTGACCGCAGCGTGCGCGGCGATACGAGCCGAGCTTTTCCAGAGCCTCGGTGGGTTCGACGAGCGCTTCATCTTGTGTGGGAGCGACGTCGTACTCGGACTCGACGCGACCATGGCGGGGAAGCGCAATGTGTGCCTGCCGTCGAACGGGGTTCGCCACCTCGAGGCGGCCACTCGAGGTACCGAGGTGCCCGGTGGCGACTTCTTCGCGAGCTACTGGCGATACCAGCGTTGGATCTTCGGCGGCGATCCGTACTTCTCCCCCAACCTCTCGCTGGAGAGCCGGCGCCCGGCCCTTCGGGCCCGCTTCGGCGCGAAGCCGCACGCGCTCGTCGCGGGGCCCCTTGGGCGCCCGATGGGCGTATTCCGCCAGCGCAACGAGACCGCTGAAGCATCCATGCTCGCCGACATGTTCCGGGCCACTGACGCGGACGTCGAACGCCTGCAGATTGCGCAGTGCGCGGATCTCGGGGCCGAGCCTCCCCGCTCGTTGACCTGGTTCCTGCCCGACATCGACAGTCCGTTCTACGGCGGCGTCAACACGGCGCTCCGCATCGCGGACTACCTCACGCGCCGGCATGGGGTTGAGAATCGTTTCGCCTTTTGGGCCGATCCGAACGACGGCTTCTTCCGCTCTGCGCTCACTGCCGCGTTCCCGTCGCTGCATGACTCGAAGATCTTCTTCTACCAAGAAGTCAATGCCGAGACGATGGGCGCCATACCCGACTCCGACGCCGCGATCGCGACCCTCTGGGCCACCGCATATGCCGTCGCGCATTACCCCGGCGCACGACGACGCTTCTATTTGATCCAGGACTTCGAGCCCTGTTTCTATCCCGCCGGCACCCTGTACGCGCTCGCCGAAGAGACGTACCGGCTGGGCCTGTACGGACTGTGCAACACCGAGCACATGCTGGATCTCTACCGCGGGCAGTATGGCGGTCGGGGTGCTGCGTTCACGCCTGCCGTCGAAGAGAGTGTGTTCCACGCCGCCGGCCGGCGAGAACCCGAGGGTGACGAGCCGGTCACGGTCTTCCTGTACGCCCGCCCGGGTCACTTTCGCAACTGCTGGGAGATGGCCGCCCCCGCGTTGACCGAACTCAAGCAGCGCCTCGGCGACCGCGTACGAATCGTGACCGCGGGGTCCTGGGCCTACGCGGAGGAGGACGAGCTCGGGGGAGGAATCGAGCACCTCGGCCTCCTGGATTATCGCGAGACGGGCGATCTCTACCGGCGATGCGATGTGGGTGTCGCCCTGACGGTCTCCCAGCATCCGTCCTACCTCCCCCTCGAGCTGATGGCGTGCGGCGTTCCGGTCGTGGCGTACGACAATCCCGCGGGCTACTGGCTGCTCAAGCACGACGAGAACTCGGTCCTCGTCCGCCGCACCGTGGACGCGCTCCGAGACGGAATCGAGCGACTCGTCGTTGACCCCGAGCTTCGGGCCCGACTCCGCGCCAACGGGCTGCGCACGATCGCTACCCACCACGCCAGCTGGGAGACCGCCCTGGCCGGGGTCTACGCCTTCCTCAGCGACCCGGGCGGCGGCTCACACGCATCATCGCCGAGGCCGGCGGTCGAGGTGCTTCCGGGCGCCGCCCCCTAAGTGGTTTCGCGCACAACTCAGTTGCCCACGCGACCGTGGGCTGTCCCCCGTCCGAGAATCGGGCGGGCGCCCGGAGCAGGTCCGTGGAGGTCTCGAGGTAGGCAGGTCGCGGGGTGCTTCGGTCCGCTGGGGTCCCGTGAGGAGGCGGCGGGCGTCGCGGCTCAGTGGCGCTTCGGAGCGCGCATCGACCTGGGGGCGAGGCCGGCCCGCATGAACAGGAAGTCGCGCAACGCTCGCAGGCGAAGCGCAGTGACCGTCCACGAGGGGCGTGCTCCGCGGAGGGCTCGGGCGATGACATCGCGCTTGGCGTACGACCCAGTCGCGGCCAGGGCCCGAAGGAAGGCGCTCGCTACCGTCGATCTCGGCGCGTAGCGCGACAGGACAAGCAGTCGGTTCCGTTCGTTGTAGTAGGTCGTGACCGGGAGACGTGCCGCGCTCGTTGCCATGTGGATGTGGCGGACGATCGAGTTGGGGGCGGTCACGTAGTTCCAGCCCTTCGTCTTGCCTCGCCACGCCATATCGATGTCCTCGTAGTACGTGAAGAGGCGCTCGTCGAGTGTCCCGACCGAACGCAGGTAGGAGCCTCGAAGCAACACGGTGGCTCCGCACCATGCGAACACCGTCTCGGGCCGGTCGTACTGGCCGCAGTCGCGGTCCAGGTAACCGCGATCTTGTACGTAGCCGTCTGGGCGCAGCTCGGAGCCGACGTTGTTGATCACGTCGAACCCGGCCTCACCGGGCGGCAGCTCGTACCAACCCGGGGCTGTACCCACGAGAAACTCGGTCTGCGAGCGGGCGTTGCGCAGGACGACCCGGGTTGGGCGCGCCGCCGTCAGCCGGAGCTCCCGAACGCCCGCGACTGGAGCTGGGAAGAGCAGGCGCGCGTCTGCGGTTGCCCATTCAAACGGGGGCTGGGTCGCGTCCCTCGTGAACTCGGGACCCCAGAATCCTTGCGCGAACCGAACCCGGCGGCCCACGTCGGAGCCGTCAATCCGCGCCCCGCTCACCTGGACGGTGACCCGTCGTCCATCGGACCACGCCAAGCGGCGAGCCGGGCCGACGATCTGGATCTCCTCGTAGCGGTCGGCGAGCAGGATCTTCGGGCACGCGGCGCCGATATCGGCGTCCGACTCCGAAGCGGCGACGAGCGGGCTCAACCAGCCGGGATCGACCGTCACGTCATTGTTGACGAGGGCCACGTAGTCCGTGTCCGGCGGGAGGTCTCGCAGCCCGAGGTTCATGCCTCCGGCAAAGCCCAGGTTCTCGTCGCTGCGGATCACCTCGACCTGTGGTAGCTCACGGCGAACCGTCTCGACGACACCATCCGATGAGGCGTTGTCGACGAGGACGACGTTGAGCGCGTCGGCCGGCCAGTCGGTTTGCACCATCGCGTGCAGACAGCTGGTGGTCATGGCTCCGCCGTTGTAGTTCAACACGATGATCCGAACGGTCGGTGCGGATGCCGCGGTCACGACTGCTGGAGCTCCGTCACCACCTGCTCCAAGGAGGCCTGGTAGTGCGGGAGCAACGGGAGTCCTTCGAGACGCAACGCCAGGTTGTCGAGGACCGAGTTCGCCGGGCGGGGAGCCGGCCTCGGGGGGTCAAGTTCGGCGGTCGTGATCGGGTGAACGCGCGACGGGTCGTCGCCGGCGGCGCGGAGGACCGCCCGAGCGAACTCATACCAGGTGGTGACGCCTTGGTTGGTGACGTGGAAGACGCCGGAGTATCGGCCCGCTGCGAGTTGGCGGGCGATGGGAGCCACGTCCTGCGCGAACGTCGGATGGCCACGCTGGTCGTCGACGAATGCCAGCTCGCGGTGCTCGCCGGCGAGGCGCAGGACGGTCTTGACCATGTTGGCGCCGTACCGACCGCAGACCCATGAGAGGCGCACGATCGCCGCATCGGGGTCGCCGGCCAGTTCGTGCTCGCCGGCGAGCTTCGAACGGCCATAGACCGACCTGGGGTTCGGTACGTCCCATTCATGGTACGGCTCGCGCTTGGTCCCATCGAACACATAGTCGGTGGAGAAATAGATGACGTGGGCGTTCACACGCCGCGCCGCCTCGGCGACGTGGCGTGTCCCCAGCGCGTTGACGGCAAACGCCCGGTCGGCATCGCTCTCGCACGCGTCGACCGCGGTCCACGCCCCGGCGTGCAGGATGACGTCGGGATTCGTTGAGGTCACCGCCGCGAGCACGGTGCTCCGGTCAGCGACGTCAAGGGTGGTGTGGTCGGCCGCGGTGACGTCATCGCCCGCGAAGGCGTGTACAAGTTCCCGGCCGACTTGGCCGGCTGCGCCGGTGATCAGGACCCGCATCTGCCGGGGTCTACAAGCTCCGGCTCTTCAGCGGAGTCCACCACCACTCGTTGGTGCGATACCACGAGATGGTGTCCGCCAGCGCCTCGGCGAAGTTGTGTCGCGGCGCCCAACCGAGTGAACGGACCTTGGAGGAGTCGATCGAGTAGCGACGATCGTGGCCGGGCCGGTCGTCGACGTAGTCGATCATCGAGTTGTCGAGGCCGAGGTGGTCGAGGATCGTGTCGGTGAGAGCCCGGTTCGAGACCTCGTTACCGGCTCCGATGTTGTAGATCTCGCCGACTGCCCCCTGCTGGAGGACGAGATGGATGGCTGCGGCGTTGTCCTCGACGTAGCACCAGTCGCGAACGTTCATGCCGTCGCCGTAGAGGGGCACCTTCTGGCCCTGGAGCAGGTTGGTCACGAACAGCGGGATCACCTTTTCTGGAAACTGGTACGGCCCGAAGTTGTTCGAGGAGCGCGTCACGACGACCGGCAGGCCGTAGGTGGTGCGGTACGACAGCGCGATCAGATCGGACGCAGCCTTCGAGGCCGAGTAGGGAGACCGTGGGCCCAGAGGATCGCCTTCCCGGAACGATCCCTCCTCGATGGACCCGTAGACCTCGTCGGTCGAGACGTGCAGGAAGCGCTCGACGCCGATGTGTCGGGCGACGTCGCAGAGCACGTTCGTCCCATCGCAGTTTGTGTGCACGAACTCGTCGGGGCTGAGGATCGACCGGTCGACGTGACTCTCGGCCGCGAAATGCACCACTGCGTCGTGGCCGCTCATGGCGGCGAGTACCGTGTCGCGATCGCAGATGTTGCCCTTCGTGAACGCGAAGCGCGGGTCGTCGTCGAGGCCCCGGAGATTGTCCAGGTTGCCCGCATAGGTCAGCGCGTCGTACACGGTCACGGAATCGCCGGTCGTGGCGAGCACATGACGCGCATAGTTCGACCCGATGAATCCCGCACCACCCGTCACGAAGAGCTTCATCAGTCGAGCACCCTAGGTCCGCAGACCCAATCGGGGCCGCAGACGGTCCTCGAGGTCCGAGCGGCGCGGATTCTTCTGGTCGCGCGCTGACAGGGTCGGGTCGGCAACGCCCCAATCGGCACCGATTTCCGGATCGTCCCAGGCCACACCGAGCTCGTCGGCGGGGTTGTAGTAGCCGTCCACCAGGTAGGTGATCGTCATGGCGGACAGCGCGCTGAATCCATGCGCGACTCCCGGCGGAATGAACACACCCCGGTGGTCATGCGTGCCGTCCTCGCGCGCGCCGAGGTCGAGGGTGAGGGTCGCACCATCGGTGGGCGACCCCACCCGCAGATCGTGGAGGACCACCCGGGCGCGGCCGTGCGGGACGTACCAGTAGTCGGCCTGGTGCAGGTGGTAATGCAGTCCCACGATGGAGCCCTGCTGGCGGTCCGCCCGGTTGCCCTGGATCATCTCTCGGCTGCCCGGCACCCAGTCGCGCCGGTAGGTCTCCACGAAGACGCCCCGCTCGTCGCCATGCAGCGTCGGCTCGACGACGTAAACGCCGGCGATGAGAGGGCTCTCGGTCACGGCGTCGGCCATGGCCTCTGTCTACTCCAGGTCCACGTTCGAGTGGTCACCGAGCATGAGCCGCACGCCGCGGGGGCGGCGGCCCGATCGGCTGACTTCAACCCACCGGCCGATCAACGAGTCGGCGATCCCCGCGATCCCACAGATCCGGCTCTCGTCGAGCACGACCGAGTGGTCCAGCTCGGAGTCGCGGATCTCGCACCCCGAGGCGATCGAGGTGAACGGTCCGACGTAGCTGTTCACGACCCTGGTGTTCTCGCCGATGATGACTGGGCCGCGGATGCGTGAGCTGATGATCTCGGCTCCCGATTCGATGACGACCCGTCCTTCGATCGTCGACAGCTCATCGACCTTGCCGTCGATACGCGCGTCGATCGTCTCGAGGATTCGGCGGTTGCTCTCGAGCAGCGGATCTTTCTTGCCGGTGTCCAGCCACCAGCCTCGGAGGACCTCGTGCCGGACACGATGACCGTGGTCGAGCAGCCACTGGATGGCGTCGGTGATCTCGAGCTCACCACGAGCAGAGGGCGCGATGGAACGGACGGCTTCGTGGATCGTGGCGTCGAAGAGGTAGACGCCGACCAGGGCGAGATCGGACGGCGGATCGGCTGGCTTCTCGACCAAACGGACGACTCCGCCGTCGGGTGCCACCTCAGCCACACCGAACTGTCGCGGGTCAGCGACGTGGGCAAGCAGGATCTGCGCGCTGGGTGGCTGCGGCGAGTCCCCGGCGCGCGCGGCCGCGAATCGCTCCGTGAACTCGGTGAGACCTTGTTGGAGCAGGTTGTCACCGAGGTACATCACGAAGTCGTCGTTGCCGAGGAACTCTTGCGCGATGAGCACACAGTGCGCGAGACCCAACGGCGCGTCCTGTGGGATGTAGGTGACGCGGACGCCCCACCGCGAGCCGTCGCCCACCGCGGCCATGATCTCGTCGCGGGTGTCGCCAACGATGATGCCGATGTCGACGATGCCCGCGCTCGCCATGTCCTCGAGCCCGTAGAAGAGGATTGGCTTGTTGGCGACGGGCACGAGCTGCTTGGCGCTCGTGTGCGTGATCGGTCGCAGGCGAGTCCCGGCGCCGCCGGCGAGAATGAGGCCCTTCATGTCACTGAGGTCCAAACTTCGTGACCGGCTGCCGCTGAGCTCTCTGACGGGCTTGGCTCAACAGCACGGTAGCACTGGCCGCTTCGGCTCCAGTTTGCGGCTTGGTCAGCGTGGTCGTCGCGCCGCGGTGGCATGCCGGTCGCAGGCAGGTTGGGCGACCGGTGCACGTCGAGGGGTCAGGCCACGAAGTACTTGGCTTCCGGGTGCGCCACGATGATCGCCGACGTCGACTGCTCTGGGTCGAGCTGGAATTCCTCCGACAGGTGGACGCCGATCCGGGCCAGGTCGAGCAGCTCGTCGAGCTTGGCTTGATCCTCGAGCTCGGGACACGCGGGGTAGCCCCACGAGTACCGCCCACCTCGGTGCTGCTGACGAAAGAGTCCCTGCAGGGTCGGTCCGTCCTCGTCCGCGAATCCCCACTCTTCACGGATTCGGCGGTGCCAGTACTCGGCGAGTGCCTCGGTCATCTCGACCGCGAGTCCGTGGGCGAGGAGGTATTCGCGGTAGCGGTTGGCATCGAACAGCTCGCGTTCTTGCTCGGTCGCTCGTGATCCCATCGTCACGACATGGAATGCGGCGTAGTCCGCGTCGCCGCTGTCGCTTGAGCGGAAAAAGTCGGCGATGCAGAGATGACGGTCGCCGCGCTGGCGTGGGAAGGTGAACCGCAGTCGCTCGGTGGTTCGGAGCTCGTCGGTCCAGACGACGAGATCGTTCCCTTCGGAGTTGGCCGGGAAGTAACCCCAGACCGCGGCAGGGACCAGCATCCCGTCGGCGTGTGCGATCGCCAGCTGCTCGCGGAGGATGGGCTGGAGACGCGCCTTGAACTCGGCGTCGCTCTCGGGCTTGCCGGCGTGCTTCTCGGGGCGGAACTGCCATTGGTTTCGAAACAGCGCGGTCTCGTTGAGGTACGCGGCGATCGCGTCGAGTTCGATTCCCTTGGCGACCCGACCCCCGAGGAACGGAGGTTGGTACACGGTGGCGTCAGGGGCGACGTCCGAGCGGGTGGTGGCCGCGAGAGCCGGTTCGTCGGCTCGCTTCCGCGGCGGGAGGTCGCGTCCGCCGAGCGCACGGCCGAAGTCGGCGTCGAGCGTTCCGGAGCGTTTCGCCGTCATCAGGGCGTCCATCGTTCGGAGCCCTTCGAACGCGTCCTTCCCGTAGAAGAGTCGACCGTTGTAGACCGTGCGGAGATCACGCTCGACGTACGTCCGCGTCAGCGCCGCCCCGCCGAGCAGCACCGGCATCTCCTCGAGCCCGAGCACGTTCATCTCCTCGAGGTTCTCGCGCATGATGATCGTGCTCTTGACCAGCAGCCCGCTCATGCCGATCGCGTCGGCCTCGACCTCTTTGGCCTTGTCGATGAAGGCCTGCAGCGGAGCTTTGATGCCGATGTTGTGGACGCCGTAGCCGTTGTTGGTGAGGATGATGTCGACGAGGTTCTTCCCGATGTCGTGCACGTCGCCCTTGACCGTGCCGATGACGAGGGTGCCCTTGCCGGCGGCGTCGGCGCGCTCCATGTGCGGCTCGAGGTACGCGACGGCTGCCTTCATCGTCTCTGCGCTCTGGAGCACGAACGGCAACTGCATCTCGCCCGACGCGAAGAGTTCGCCGACCACTTTCATCCCGTCGAGGAGCACGTCGTTGACGATGGCGAGCGCCGGCATCTCGCTGAGCTGCTGCTCGAGGTCTGGCTCAAGACCGTCGCGGTCACCGTCAATGATGCGGTGCTTCAGCCGCTTCGGGATCGGCCAGCCGGAGCGATCCTCACGCTGAACTGCCTCGCTCTTGACGTCGGCGAAAGCATCCATGAGCGCGATCAGCGGGTCGTAGTCGTCGCGTCGCCGGTCGTAGACGAGATCGAGCGCGAGCTCCCGGACGTTCTCGTCGATCCGGTGCATCGGGACGATTCGCGCCGCGTGCACGATCGCGGCGTCCAGCCCCGCTTCGACGCACTCGTGGAGGAACACGCTGTTCAGCGCGTGGCGGAGGGCCGGCTTGAGGCCGAAGCTCACGTTCGAAACGCCGAGGATGGTCGAGGCGCCGGGGAGCTCCGCCTTGACGCGTCGAATCGCCTCGATGGTCTCGATGCCGTCGCGGCGAAGATCCTGTTGTCCTGACCCCAGAGGGAACGTCAGGCAGTCGAAGATGAGGTCCGAGCCGTCGAGCCCATAGTCGCGGGTCGCCAAGTCGTAGATACGCCGGCAGACGCGTACCTTCCATTCCGCGGTGCGCGCTTGGCCTTCCTCGTCGATGGCGAGACAGATCACCGCCGCGCCGTAGTCGCGGGCGAGCGTGAGCACCCGGTCGAGCCGAGAGCCGGGCGCTTCACCGTCCTCGAGGTTCGCCGAGTTGAGGATGCACTTCCCGCCCGCGTGCTGGAGCCCGGCTTCCATCACTTGGGGCTCGGTGGAGTCGAAGACGAGCGGGAGTGGTGCCTGGGTCGCGAAGCGGCTGGCGATCTGGTCCATGTCGGCGACGCCGTCCCGGCCGACATAGTCGACGCAGACGTCGAGCACGTGGGCTCCGTCCTTGACCTGCTCCCGTGCCACCTGGACGCAGCTATCCCAGTCCTCAGCCAGGAGCGCCTCCCGGAACTGCTTCGATCCGTTCGCGTTCGTCCGTTCCCCGACCACCAGGAAGGACGTGTCCTGATGGAACGGCACGTGCGAGTAGATCGAGGCGGCACCCGGCTCGGAGACCGGTTCCCGCTGCAAAGGGGGACGGTCAGATCCGATGCGGTCGACCACCGCTTTGAGGTGCTCGGGCGTGGTACCGCAGCATCCGCCCACGATGTTGACGCCGAATTCGGAGACGAACCGCTCGTGAGCCTCGGCGAGCTGGTCGGGGGTCAGGTCGTAGTGCGTGCGACCGTCGACGACGGAGGGGAGCCCGGCGTTCGGGAGACAGGAAATGAAGGTCCGCGCGTGCTGACCGAGGTACCGGACGTGTTCGGCCATCTCGGCCGGCCCAGTCGCGCAGTTCAGGCCGATCACGTCGGGACGAAGGGCCTCGAGCGTTGTCAGGGCCGCGCCAATCTCGGAACCGAGCAGCATCCGGCCGGTCGTCTCAACGGTGACCTGGACCATCAGGGGAACGGTCGCGCCGGCGCGCTGCATGGCCGTGCGCGCCGCCGCGATGGCCGCCTTGCCTTGGAGGAGGTCTTGGACGGTTTCGACCAGGATCGCGTCCACGCCGCCGTCGAGGAGGCCCTCCATCTGGGGGACGTAGGCGTCGCGGAGCTCGGCGAAGCGAATATGGCCGAGCGAGGGGAGCTTGGTCCCGGGGCCAACCGAACCGATGACAAATCGCGGGCGGTCCGGCGTGGAGTGCCCTGATGCCACCTCGCGGGCGATCCGGGCTGCGGTCGCGTTGAGCTCCCGGGTCTGTTCGGGGATCCCGTACTCGGCGAGGACCACGGGGAACGCGCCGAACGTGGCGGTCTCGACGGCGTCGACGCCGACCGAGAGGAACTCATCGTGCATCTGGCGGATCACGTCTGGCCGGGAGAGCACCAGCTGCTCGTTGCAGCCCTCGAGGGAGGCCCCGCCGAAGTCGTCTTCGGAGAGCTCTTGGTTCTGCACCCAGGTACCAAAGGCACCATCGAAGATGACGACGCGCTCGCGCACCGCGGCAAGGAGATCGGCCACGCGCTCAGGTTACCGGTGCAGGCTCCGTGCGATGCGAAGCGGTTTCGGCCGCCGCGTGGAGGTTCGGGCCACCCGGCGCGTCCTGGTGGGTCAAATCGGGAGCCTGCGGAACACGGGCTTGGGCAGATGGCGGAGCACGACCATCACCCAGCGCAGGGCGGGTGGGACCCAGATGAGCTCGCGCCCTTCTGCGATCCCGCGCACGATGGCGTCGGCGACGGTGTCGGGGGTCACGGCGAGCGCGGCCGCCGCGAGCCCGGCGGTCATCTTCGTGTGCACGAAACCCGGTCGTACCACCAAGACCCGAACGCCGGTCCCGGCAAGCGATTCCCCGAGCCCCTGGAGGTAGCCGTCGAACCCGGCCTTGGAGGAGCCGTAGATGAAGTTCGACCGGCGCACGCGCTCGCCCGCGACCGATGAGAGGCCCACGATCACGCCGTGGCCCTGGGCTCGCAGCCGTTGTGTCACCGCCGAGAGCACCGAGACCGCACCGAGATAGTTCACGCCGGCGATCTCGACGGCCTTGGCCCGGTCGTGCTCGGCCGCGTGTTGGTCTCCGAGTACGCCGAAGGTCACGAGGATCAGGTCGATGTCTGCGGTCGTGAAGATCCGATCGACGAGGCGTTCGTGACTGGCGTAGTCGACGGCGTCGAACGGAACGCAGTCGACCTCGGTCGCGCCGGCCTCTCGAAGCTCGTGGGCCAGCTTGTCGAGCCGATCTGGTTCGCGACTCGCGAGGACGACCGACCGTGTGCGGTCGCGGACCAAGCGATGCAGCGTCGCGGCGGCGATGTCGGAGGCTGCGCCGAGCACGAGGACTCGCTGCACCGAGCCGAGTCCGTCTTGCATCAGGTCACCGAAGCGCGAGTCGGCGGGCGAGATCGGACTGCATCACGTGAGACGGGTCCACGCGCTCGCGCAGCGCGCGCAGCCGGTCGAGGTCGGGATACATCTGCGGGACGAGCTCCGGGGCGAGCCGGGAGTCTTTCGCGAGATAGACGCGTCCGCCGGCCTCGACGACCAGCTGGTCCAGCTCGTCGAGGAGCCGACCCAGGCCCGACGTGGCGGCCGGGATGTCGAGGGCCAGGGTCCAGCCGGCGATCGGAAACGACAACGGGCCGGAGTTGCCAGGACCGAATCGCTTCAGGATGGCCAGGAAGGACGGGCAGCTCGCGCCGCTGAGGCGCTCGAGGGTCTGGCGGACGGTGGTGGTCGCGGCGTCCGGCACGGCGTACTGGTACTGAACAAAGCCGCGACGCCCGTAGAGGCGGTTCCAGTCCCGCACCCCGTCTAGCGGATGGAAGAACGCGGGAATCGACTCGAGGTGGCCGAGCCGGCGGCGGGGGGCTCGTCGGAACCAGAACTCGTTGAACGCGGCGATCGTGAGGCGGTTCAGGAGACCGTTGGGTACCCAGGTGGGCGCGGCGAGCCGAGTGGTCGGGGCGAACGCGCAGGGTTCGTTCCGAAGCCCAGCCGGCAACGCGGCGAGGGGCGCGTGATCGCCGCGGGTGAGCACCGACCGTCCGAGCGATCGGCCCGACGCGAGGCAGTCGATCCACGCTACGGAGTATCGGTACCGCTGGTCGCTCTCGACCATGGTGGTCATCAAGGTGTCGAGGTCGTCGATCCGCTCGGTATCGACGAGCATGCGGGACGTCTCGATGGGAACCAGCCGGAACGATGCCTCGGTCACGACCCCGGTCAACCCGAGTGCCCCGGCGGTGCCCCAGAACAGCTCGGCGTCGCTCGCCGGGGTCACCTCGAGTGCACCGGTCGGTGTGCGCAGGGTGAACCGATCGACGTGGTTCGCGAAGCTGCCCTCGAGGTGATGGTTCTTGCCGTGGATGTCGGCGGCCAGCGCACCGCCCACGGTCACGAAGCGGGTGCCGGGCGTGACGGGCACAAAGAACCCCTCGGGCACCAGGACCCGCAGCAGCTGGTCCAAGCTGGTCCCGGCCTCGGCCCGGACGGTGGCCGCCGCGTGGTCCAGGGAGCACTGCGCGGCCAGCTGCGTGCAGTCGAGCACGTCGCCCCCCGCGTTCTGTGCCGCGTCGCCGTAGCTTCGCCCCAGGCCGCGAGCCACGATCCCCCGTGGGCCGACGTCGTCGAAGGCCTGGTCGACCTGGGTCCGCGTGGTGGGCGTGGTGACCCGGGCGGCACTGGGAGCGGTTCGCCCCCAGCCCGTCAACAGGGTGTTCGGATCAGGCATCGTGGGCCGTGGTGTGGGGTGTCGGGGTCCGCGGCGAACCCCTGGTGGCGGTGCGTGTCGTCCCGCGTGCCGCACCGATCGGGCGGTCGAGCTGCCGCGTCGCCGACCGCGGGTCGGTGAGCGGCATTGAGCAAGGGTATCGAAGCGCGGCGCTGGCGCCGCCCACCGCCAACGCGGTGGCCGGGGCGCTATAGCGTCGGGCGAGCGACCGACGAGGAGGGGCCCGGGTGCCGATCAGCTTTGGCGTGACCAGCCAGACCATTGACCGCGCACGCGCCGATCTGCTCGCCGTGCCCGTGTTCGCGGACCGAGTTCTCGGTCCGGGCGCCGATGTCGTCGACCGCGCGCTCGGGGGACGCCTGGCCGGCTTCATGGAAGACGTGGGTTTCGCCGGTAAGCCGGATGAGACGCTCACCGTGCCGACCCTCGGCTCGACCGTGGCGCCCGCGGCGGTGCTCGTCGGCCTCGGCGAACCCGCGGCGCTCACGCCCGATGTGCTGCGTCGGGCTGCGGCCAGCGTCGCCCGCCGAGCGAACCACGCCCGGTCGGTGGTGACCTCGCTGCTGGCCGCGGGCGATTTGGCGCCCGGCGTGGCGGCGCAGGCACTCGCGGAAGGGTTCGTGCTCGGCGCCTACCGCTTCGTCGAGTACAAGTCGGACCGCGGCGTGTCGAAGCTCGCCCGCGTCACGCTGGCGGGGGGGCGCGGAGCTGAGACGCGTGCCGGCCTGGACCGGGGGGCGGTCGTGGCCGGCGCCGTCAGCTGGGCTCGCGACATGGTGAATGAGCCCTCGGGTGCCAAATCGCCGGCCGAGTTCGCCGCCGCCGCCCGCCGCCTCCTGGCCGGCAAAGGCGTGACAGTCACGGTGATGAGCGAGGCCGAGCTGCGGGCCCAGAAGATGGGCGGTGTCCTCGGCGTCGGTCAGGGCTCGACGCGTCCCCCGCGTTTCGTCAAGGTCGTCTACCAGCCGCGCGGCGCCCGCGGACCGGGCACGTTGGCACTCGTCGGCAAGGGGGTGGTGTTCGACTCGGGAGGCCTCTCCCTCAAGACCGCCTCCGGCATGGAGACGATGAAGACCGACATGTCGGGCGCGGCGGCAGTCTTGGCCGCGATGTCGGCGCTGCAGGCGCTCAAGGTGCGGCATCGCGTCGTGGCGTACGCGCCGATGGTCGAGAACATGCCGAGCGGCAGCGCGATCCGGCCCGGTGACGTGCTGCGGATGCGCAACGGGACCACGGTTGAGGTCCTGAACACCGACGCCGAAGGGCGCCTGATCCTCGCCGACGCCTTGGCACTGGCCGTCTCGCAGCGGGCGGATGCCATCGTCGACGTCGCCACCCTCACCGGTGCGTGCGTGGTCGCGCTCGGCGAGAAAGTGGCCGGGATCATGGGAGATCCCTCGCCCTGGGTCGAGCAGGTCCGCGCCGCGGCGGACCGGGCCGGTGAGCCCATGTGGCCGCTGCCGTTGCCCGGCGACTACCGCAAGCTCCTCGACTCCGAGGTCGCCGATCTCCGAAACATCAGCACCGGCGGCTACGGCGGAGCTCTCACGGCGGGCCTGTTCCTACAGAGCTTCGTCGGCGACGTGCCCTGGGCGCATCTCGACATCGCGGGTCCGGCGCGGGCTGCTGCCGACGACGGGGAACTCACGCGGGGTGGCACCGGCTTCGCGGTGCGCACCCTCTTGGAGCTTGCGAGCACCTTCGAAGCACCCGTGCGTCCGAACGGCCGCCCTCGCCCCCGGACGGCCAAGCGTCGATCCTGAACCCGACGCCGCCGCGTCCGGGGTGACCACCGGTCCGCTCAGTGCGCGGACGCCCCGGCGTCGACGAGGGTCGCGTGTGGCAAACAGAGATCGTCGTACTCCGCGATGACGATCGGTGGCGCGTCCGCACCACAGGTCGGGCACGCTGGATCGCGGCGCACCTTGAAGGTACGGAAGCTCTCCTCGAGCGCGTCGTAGGCGAGGAGGCGACCGATGAGCGGGTCGCCGAGATCGAGGAGGAGCTTGATCGTCTCGAGCGCCTGGATCGACCCGATGATCCCCGGGAGCACACCGAGGACCCCCGCCTCGGCGCAGCTCGGCGCCAGCTCGGGCGGGGGCGGTTCGGGGAGCAGGCACCGGTAACAGGGCCCCTCGTAGGGCTTGAACACGGTGGCTTGGCCCTCGAAGCGGAAGATCGACCCGTGAACGACCGGGATGCGTTGGAGCAGCGACGCGTCGTTCAGGAGGTAGCGGGTCGGGAAGTTGTCCGTCCCGTCGACGACCACGTCGTAGCCGTCGATGACCTCGAGCACGTTGTCGGCCCCGAGCCGGACGTCGTAGGTCACGACGTCGACGTCTGGGTTGAGCTCGGTGAGCGTCTTCTTGGCCGAGTCGACCTTGCGCTCGCCGATGCGGTCGACGTTGTGGAGGATCTGGCGCTGCAGGTTGGACGCGTCGACGACGTCCATGTCGACGATGCCCAGCGTGCCCACGCCGGCGGCGGCGAGATAGAGGGCCGCGGGTGAGCCGAGCCCGCCCGCTCCGAGCAACAGCACCTTGCTCTCGAGGAGCCGCTGCTGACCGGCCTCGCCGACCTCGGGGAGGAGCAGGTGGCGGCCGTAGCGATTGCGTTGCTCGGGGTTCAAGACCGCAGGCGTGATCCAGTCCCGCCCCTCGTTCTTCCAGCGGCCGAACCCGCCGACCATGGACTGCACGTCGGTGTACCCGAGGTCCTGGAGCGTGTCGGCTGCGAACGCCGAGCGCACGCCGCCCGCGCAGTACACGACGATGGGCTGGTCCTTGTCCGGGAGCCGGTTCTCGATCTGGGCCTCGAGGTGGCCGCGGGGGATGAAGAGCGCGTCGGGGATGGTGCCCTGCTCGTACTCGTCCTGCTCGCGCACGTCGAGGAAGGTCGCGTCGCTGAGGCGCGCCTCCGCCGAGGCGGGATCGATCTCGCGGATTCGCTGCTTGGTCGCGCCGAGCAGGTCACGGAAGCCGGGCATGGGTACCTCCTCCTGTCTTTGAAATGCTAGGTCAAGGGTCGGAAATTCCCAACCGGGGGCTCAGAGGGCGGCGACGATCGAGGGCAGGACCTGCCCGATCCGGTCTCGGAGCACGGCGTCGGCGGCCTCGTCGAAGGGGGTCGGCTCGGCGTTCACCACGATCAGGCGGGCCCGGTTTGCCAACGCGTACTCGGGCAGTCGGGCCGCGGGGTACACGGACAGCGAGGTCCCGACGGCGAGGAACACGTCCGCCCGGGCAGCCGCCTCCTGGGCGTGGGCCAGATCGGAGGCGACGAGGTTCTCACCGAAGCTGATCGTCGCCGACTTCAAGATGCCGCCACACTCGGGGCAGTCGGGGTCGTCCTCGCCCGCTCGGACTCGGTCCAGCGCGACCGCCATCGGTGCCCGCCAGGCGCACGACAGGCATTTGACGTCGCGGACGTTGCCGTGGATCTCGATGATCTTGTCCGGGGTGGTGCCGGCGGCGTGGTGCAGCCCGTCGATGTTCTGGGTCACGAGGGTGTCCAGCGATGCCGTGCGTTCGAGGTCGACCAGGGCCCGGTGGCCCTCGTTGGGTTCCGCCGTCCAATACTTGCTGTCGACGCGGTTGCGCCAGCTCTGGCGTCGGACGTCGGGGTCCCGGACGTAGTACTGCAGCGTCGCCGTTTTCTCCGCGGCTGGGTTCTTCGTCCAGACGCCGTCGGGCCCCCGGAAGTCCGGGATCCCGGACTCGGTGGAGATCCCGGCACCGGTCAGCACCACGGTCCGCTGCGCGGCCCGCAACCACGCCGCGACCTGCTCCGGGGTGGGTGGCACCACGCCAGTCTCGCGGCTCAGACGCGAGGACCCAGGCGGGACGGGTCGGCGGGTTACCCGGAGTGCGCTGGCGCGGTGGCCTCGCCCCGGTGGGCGAGTGCCCACCGGGTCGCGTCGTGGCTGACGGCGGGGTGGAAGCCGGTCGAGCCGAGCACCCGCTCGGCGTGGTCGGCGTCGTCCCCCTGTTCGAGCAGGGCGAGTGCGAGCCGCCGGGCTCGGCGTCGCGCCTCGGCGTGGGGCGGGTCGGCGAGGCGTGCCTCGGCCCAGTGCGCGTGGACCGCCTGGAGCGTCGCGGGGAGCCGGCGCAGGTGGCGGCGGTCCACCGGCGGCAGGTGGCGCCGCACGGCGATCGTGGGCGAGCACGGATCGGCGCAAGCCAGGTCGAATTGCTCCAGCCGGGCCAGGGTTCGCACGATCGGTGAGCTGGACCCTTCGCGCTCCCCGACGCCCAGGGCGCGCGACGTCTCGGCGACCCGTAGCTCCAGGCCAGTCGGCGACTCGTCGAAGCGGGCCGCGAGATGTCGCAGCAAGAGCAGCGCAGTGGGTCCAAGCGTCGGAAGCCAGAACGTCTCGGCGTACAGCGTCCGTGGGTCATAGCCGATCGTGTCGACGATCGGGTCTGGCCACGGGACGATGGTGAGCGTGCTCGGCATCGGAGCCTCCCGGACGAGCGGGCGTCTCACGGGGACCCCACCCGGTGGGCTGGGTGACGACTTCCGACCGACGCGGGCGCCTGATGGGCACCCCACCCGGCGGGTTTCGGTGACGAGTGACCGCTCGCTACCGGCTGGCGAGGCCCGCCCAGTGCTGCTGGTCGGGGCGCGGCCCGAAGCGCTCGGCGGGGGCGGGGCGCGCGAAGAGGTAGCCCTGGCCCATCTCGCAGCCCAGCGTTCGGAGCTCGGCGAGTTGCTCGGGGGTCTCGACGCCCTCGGCGACGGCTCGCAGGCCCAGCGCGTGAGCGAGGCTGATGACCGCGGTGCAGATCGCGGTGTCTTCTGGCTCGCGGCCCAGCCCGTCGACGAACGATCGGTCGACTTTCAGCGCCTCGACGGGGAAGCGCTTCAAGTAGCTCATCGAGGAGTAGCCGGTGCCGAAGTCGTCGACCGATAGGTGTACGCCGAGTCCGCGGAGGGCGCGCAGGGTCGTCACCGCCGATTCGGCGTCGCGCATCAGGGTGCTCTCGGTGATCTCGAGCCAGACCGTGTCGGGGTTGATCTGGGCTTGGCGGAGCACAGCCGCGACCGTCCCGGGGAGTGACGGCTCGGCGAGCTGGCGGGGTGAGAGGTTCACGCTGATGGTGATCGGCGCGCCCTGCGCGTGCCACGCGGCCGCCTGACGGCAGGCGTCCTGCAGCGCCCACGAGCCGATTGGCACGACCAGGCCGGTTGTCTCGGCGAGGGATATGAATTCGTCGGGGCCGACGAGGCCGCGCTCGGGGTGCTGCCAGCGCAGCAGGGCCTCGAATCCCGAGATGTGGCCCGTTTCCAGGCTGATGATCGGTTGGTAATGCATGCGCAGCTCACCGCGCTCGAGGGCGCGGTGGAGGTCGTTCCCGGTGCGCAGGTTTCGGATCGTTTGATCATGGGCGTTGGCGTCGTAGAGCTCGGAGCGGGCCCGTCCCTGTTCCTTCGCGCGGTGCATCGCGGCGTCGGCGTTTCGCAGCAGCGTCTCGGGGGTTTCGAGATCTCCGGTTGAGAGGGCGATGCCGACACTCGCGCTGACGAAGACCTCGCCTTCGGCGAGCGCCACCGGACTGGTCACCGCGCCCGCGACTCGTGCCGCGAGCTCGAGCGCGCTGGTCTCACCGGGCACGCCGGCACACAGGATGGTGAACTCGTCGCCGCCGAAGCGGGCCAGCGTGTCGCCAGGCCGGATGGCAGTCCGGAGTCGGTCAGCGACGGCGACGAGGAGCCGGTCACCGGCGGCGTGGCCCAGGCTGTCGTTGACGACTTTGAAGTGGTCGAGGTCGACGAAGAGCACGGCGACCCGTCCCCGGGGTGTCTCAGTCGCGAGCGCCTGGTGGAGAAGCTCGACGAACCGAGGTCGGTTCGGGAGGCCGGTCAGCGGGTCGTGTACCGCCTGGTGGGCGAGGCGAGCCCCGCTGGCTCTCCGCTCGGTCATGTCCTCGACCTGGGCGACGAGGTGCAACGGTGCCTGGTGCGAGCCGCGCACGAGGGAGACGGTTGCGGCGACCCAGACCGGGCGGCCGTCGGCGTGGACGAACCGTTGCTCGATCCGAGCGCTTGTCTCGTCGCCGGTCACGAGGCGGTGGAGCCGGACCTGCACCGCCTCGCGGTCGTCGGGATACGTGAGCGCGAGCGCGGACGCGCCGGCCAGCTGGTCCTCGGCTCGCCCGACCAGCTGGGCGAGGGTCCGATTGACGCGCAGCAGACGACCGTCGAGGCCGATCAGCGCCAGGCCGTTGGGGGAGTGCTCGAAGACCGAACGCAACGCCTCCCGTGCGTCACCGACCTCGCCGTCGATCCGTCGACGCTCGCTGATGTCACGGCAGGCGAGCACGATCCCCTCCACCCCCGGGTCGCTGCGCAAGTCGTCGAGCGTGGCGTCCAACGCGACCCAATGGCCATCTTGGTGCTGGACGCGGAACTCCAGTGGATCCTGCGGTCCCGGCCCGCGCGCCGGCGAGTGGAGCGCGGCGAGGACCCGGTCTCGGTCATCGGGATGCACCAGGGTGGCGAGCGGCGATCCGGCGAACGCCGCGCTGCTCCGACCGAAGATGCGGTCGGCGGCGGGACTGAGATATCGCACCGTGCCCGCAGCGTCGACGAGGGCCAAGACGTCGCGGGACTGCCGAAGCAGCGCGTGGGTTCGGGCCTCGTGGTGGCGCAGCCGCTCACTGACGTCCTCGAGGAGCAGACGGCTCCGGCGCTCGTGGAACCACAGCACGACCGCGGTGACGAACATCCCGCCGAAGAATCCGGCGGCGAGAGCGAGCCCCGTCTCGGTACTCATGGCCGAGGTGCTATCGACCAGGAACCCGGAATTCCTGAGGCTCAGTTTTGCTCGGCGGGACCGAAGAACGTCTCGAGCACCCGGTCGGCGGCCACGGTCGGGGGTACCCGGCCGGCTGCGGCCTCGGATTCGAGGTGGGCGGCGAGCTCGGCGAGCTCGGGCTGGCTGCGGATGCGCTCGAGCAGCCCCGCGCTGATCTCACCCCACATCCAGGCTCGGGCCTGCGCGGCGCGACGGTCGGCGAGCGCGCCGCTTCGCTCGAGTGCCATGCCGTGCGCCTCGGTTGCAGCCCACAGTTCGGCCACGCCGGTGCCCTCGAGGGCCGAGCATTCGAGCACGCGTGGTGTCCACGCAGGGTCCTTCGGGCGTAGGAGGTGCAACGCCGAGCTGTACTCGGCGGCCGTCGTGGACGCGATCGGTCGGAGCTCGCCGTCGGCCTTCGTGACGACGACGAGATCGGCGAGCTCGATGATCCCGCGTTTGATTCCTTGCAGCTCGTCTCCGCCGCCGGGACCGACGAGCACGACGAAGGTGTCCACCATCGCCTCGACCGCGATCTCGGATTGGCCGGTCCCGACGGTCTCCACCAGCACGATCTCGAACCCGGCGGCTTCGCAGACCAGCATCGCTTCACGGGTTCGTCGGGTGACGCCGCCGAGCGTCCCCCCGGTTGGCGAGGGCCGCACGAACGCCTCGTCGCGGCGGGTGAGCTCACCCATCCGTGTCTTGTCGCCGAGAATCGAACCACCCGAGCGGCTGCTCGACGGGTCCACCGCGAGCACCGCGACGCGGTGCCCGAGATCGACGACGTGGAGGCCCAGCGTCTCGATCAGCGTCGACTTGCCCGCTCCGGGGGCACCGGAGATCCCGATCCGGTGCGCCGCACCGGCGGCGGGTAGCACCTCGGTCAGGAGCGCGTCGGCTTCGGCGCGGTGGTCGGGACGGGTGCTCTCGACCAGCGTGATGGCCCGTGCGAGTGCTCGGCGGTCGCCGGCGCGCAGCTGCGCGGCCAGTTCGGTCACGCGGTCGCGCGGAGCCGAGGTCCGACCGGGGAGCGGGGTGCCGACGTCGGCGTCATGGGGTGCGGCGACGGAGCAAGCCGAGCACCTCGGCGGCGGCGGCTGGGATGTTCGTGCCGGGCCCGAACACCGCGGCCACGCCCGCGTCGTGCAGGAATTCGTAGTCCTGGGCTGGGATGACACCGCCCACGACGACGACGATGTCGTCGCCGCCCTGCTTTCGCAGCTGGGCCACGAGCTCGGGGACGAGAGTTTTGTGCCCCGCGGCCTGGCTGCTGACCCCGACGACGTGGACGTCGTTCTCGAGCGCGTCGCGGGCGACCTCCTCGGGCGTTTGGAACAGCGGTCCCACATCGACGTCGAACCCGAGGTCGGCGAACGCGGACGCGATCACTTTGGCGCCGCGGTCGTGACCATCCTGGCCCATCTTCACCACGAGCATCCGGGGCCGTCGCCCCTCCGCGGCTGCGAAGGCCTCGACTGCGGCGCGAGCTCGCTCCCAGTCTTCGTCGCCAGCCGCGGCGCCGCCGTACACGCCGGCGATCGTACGGATGGTTGCCCGGTGACGGCCGAACACGCTCTCGAGCGCGTCGGAGATCTCGCCGACGGTGGCCCGGGCCCGCGACGCCGCGATGCTGAGCTCGAGAAGATTCCCGTTCCCGCGGGCCCCGTCGGCCAGCGCCTGCAGGGCGGTGTCGACCTGGGCCGGGTCGCGGGTCGTTCGGAGCTGCTCCAGGCGCCGGATCTGACCCTCCCGGACCGCCGCGTTGTCCACGTCGCGGATCTCGACGGGCGGCTCGGTGGCGAGGCGGTACTTGTTCACGCCGACGATGACCTCGTCGCCGCGGTCGACGCTCGCCTGACGGCGCGCGGCGGCCTCCTCGATCCGCAGCTTCGGCATCCCCGCCGCGACCGCCTTGGTCATGCCGCCGAGCGCTTCGACCTCTTCGATGAGCTCCCACGCCGCGTCGGCGAGCGCGCCGGTGAGCGACTCGACGTAATAGGACCCTCCGAGCGGGTCGACCACGTGCGAAACGCCAGTCTCCTCTTGGAGGACGAGCTGAGTGTTGCGGGCGATGCGGGCCGCGAACTCGGTGGGGAGCGCGAGGGCCTCGTCGAAGCTGTTGGTGTGCAGGCTCTGGGTGCCGCCGAGCACCGCCGCGAGGGCCTCGACGGTCGTACGAACGATGTTGTTGTACGGGTCCTGCCCGGTGAGTGAGACTCCGGAGGTCTGGCAGTGCGTGCGCAGCATCAACGACGCCGGATTCTTGGGCTCGAACTGACCCATGATTCGGGTCCAGAGCAAGCGCGCAGCGCGAAGCTTCGCGACTTCCATGAAGAAGTTCATGCCGATCGCGAAGAAGAAGGACAGGCGCCCCGCGAAGGCGTCGACGTCCAGGCCGCGGGCCAGCGCCGCCCGTGCGTACTCCAGACCGTCGGCGAGCGTGAACGCCAGCTCCTGCACCGCGGTCGCGCCCGCCTCTTGCATGTGGTAGCCGGAGATCGAGATCGAGTTGAACTTCGGCATGTGCTTCGCCGTGTGCTCGATGATGTCGGCGACGATGCGCATGCTCGGTTCCGGCGGATAGATGTAGGTGTTGCGGACCATGAACTCCTTGAGAATGTCGTTCTGGATGGTCCCGGCCAGCTTTTCCTGCGCGACGCCCTGCTCCTCGGCCGCCACGATGTAGCCGGCGAGGACGGGCAGCACCGCGCCGTTCATGGTCATCGACACCGTCATGCGGTCCAGGGGGATCCCGTCGAAGAGGACCTTCATGTCCTCGACCGAGTCGATCGCGACCCCGGCCTTGCCCACGTCGCCGACCACGCGGGGATGGTCGCTGTCGTAGCCGCGGTGCGTGGCCAGGTCGAACGCCACCGACAACCCCATCTGGCCTGCCGCGAGGTTCTGGCGGTAGAACGCGTTGGACTCCTCGGCGGTGGAGAAGCCGGCGTACTGGCGGATCGTCCAGGGACGGTTGGCGTACATCGTGGCCCGGATGCCGCGCACGAACGGCTCGAAGCCGGGCGGCGTGTCCACGAACTCGAGGCCCTCGAGGTCCTCGCGCGTGTACAGCGGCGAGACGCCTAGACCCTCGGGGGTCTGCCAGCGGAGGCGGTCGAGGTCCCCCTTGACCTCGGCGGCAGCCAACTTTTCCCAGTCGGCCCGGTCCCGGTGGGGGAAGCGCTCACCCATAGCACGAGGGTAGAGCCACGCCGTTGTCCCCATCGGCGTCGGAGGACGGCTCTGGCCGCGCCGGAGGCCGCGTCTCCTCCTCGTGAGCTGGCGCCGGGCGGCGGCAGGTCAGGGCCGCGCGCGGCGATGGGCTCAGCTGGCCTGGCGCAGATCGGCGTCGGACGCTCGGGCGAGCTGGTCCCGGGCGGCGGCGACACCCTGGCGCCCGACGAGGCGGGCGCTGGCGTCGAGGCGCCAATCGCTGTTCCACCGGGCCGCTCGGCGCGCACGCGACGGTGCTGGGCGCCCCCGGCGAGCATGGCTCCGAGCCCGGGCCGGGGCGGCGGTCTCAACGAGGCGTAGCTGCGTGCTCACACCAGGAGTATCGCCAAAGGGTGTGACAATCATTCCTGTCTGTGACGCACGCCACCTGCTTCGCGGCCGGGAAGGGCTCGTACACTCGAGCCGTGCCGGCCTACCTCGACCACGCGGCGAGCACCCCGATGCGCCCCGAGGCGATCGCCGCCATGGAGCCGTTCCTCGCCGGCTGCTTCGCGAACCCCTCCGGGATCCACGCGGCAGCGCGGGCGGCCAAGACCGCGCTGGAGGAGGCCCGGGAGGCCGTCGCCGCGGTGCTCGGCGCCCAGCCCGGCGAGGTGGTCTTCACCGCCGGCGGCACCGAGGCCGACAACCTGGCGGTCGAAGGGGCGGCGCGTGCTGCACGGGCCGCCGGGCGAGGCGACGGCGTCGTCACCACCGCGTTCGAGCACAAGGGGGTGCTTGCCGCCGCCGACCGGCTGGCCACCGACGGCTTCACCGTGCGCCGGGTGGGGGTCGACCCGGGCGGGATCGTGGACCTCGACGCCCTGGCTCGGGCCCTGGACGCCGACACGGTCGTCGTCTCGGTGATGCTCGTCAACAATGAGGTTGGAACCGTGCAGCCCCTCGACGAGGTCGGCGCGCTCGTCCACGCCGGTGCGCCCCACGCCGTTCTCCATACCGACGCGGTGCAGGCCGTCCCCTGGCTGGACGTAGCCCAGGCGGCCGCGGCCGCCGACCTGATCGCGATCTCGGCGCACAAGTTTGGCGGTCCGAAGGGCAGCGGGGCGCTCGTCGCGCGCGACGGCGTCGGGCTCGTACCCCTCCTCGAGGGTGGCGGCCAGGAGCGAGGTCTGCGCGCTGGAACGGTGAACGTCGCCGGGGTGGCCGCGCTCGCCGCCGCGCTCCAGGCGACGGTCGAGACCCGAGACGCCGACCGGGTCCGGATCGCGGCGTTGCGCGACCGGCTGCTCGGCGGGATCGTCGACACCGTCCCCGACACGTTCGTGAACGGAGACCCCGGGCGCAAGATCGCCGGCAACTGCCACGTGGGCTTTCGAGGTGTCGAAGCCGAGGCCCTGCTCGTCGCGCTCGACCAGGCCGACGTCTACGCGGCCGCCGGCTCCTCGTGCTCGTCGGGCGCGACCGAGCCGTCGCACGTGCTCGCCGCGATGGGCCTTTCCCGGGACGACGCGCTGGCCTCGGTGCGGGTCAGCCTCGGCTTCGCGTCGAGCGACGCTGACGTCGACCGGGCGCTCGCGGTGCTCCCCGACGCGGTCGCGCAGCTTCGGGCCCGGATGGGCGCGCTGACGTGAAGGTTCTCGTCCTGATGAGCGGGGGGGTCGATTCGTCGGTGGCGGCGGCCCGCTTGCAGTCCCAGGGTCACGACGTCACCGGCGTCACCTTGCGGCTCTGGGGGGGCGAGACCGACTCGGGCTGCTGCAGCGTCGCCGACGTCGAAGACGCGCGGCGGGTCGCGGCCCAGCTCGGGGTGCCCCACTACGTCTTCAACCTCAGCGACGACTTCGGGGCTGCGGTCGTCGAGCCCTACGTTGCGGCGTACGCAACGGCGCGTACACCCAACCCGTGCGTCGAGTGCAACCGGTCGATCAAGTTCGGTCGCGCCCTGGACCGAGCCCTGACGCTCGGGTTCGACGGGGTGGCCACCGGACACCACGCCCGAGTCGAGCGCGACCCCCCGGGCATCTACCGGCTGCGGCGCGGCGCCGACGCGGCGAAGGACCAGTCCTATGTCCTCTACATGCTGGGCCAGCGCGAGCTCGCCCGTACCTTGCTCCCGGTCGGTGACCTCACCAAGTCCGAGGTCCGATCGATCGCCAGCGACCTCGGGCTGCGCACGGCGGCCAAGCCCGAGAGCATGGACGTGTGCTTCATCGCCCGCGGACAGCGGACCCGCTTTCTCGCCGCCCGCACTCCGGCGCGGCCGGGTCCGGTGGTGGACGTCGGCGGGACGGTCCTCGGATCTCACGAGGGGGTGCAGGGCTTCACGATCGGGCAGCGTCGCGGTCTCGGCGTGGCGACCGGCACCGCGCGCTACGTCGTGGACCTTGACGCGTCGAGCGCGACCGTCACCATCGGCCCCTACGCTGCCCTCCTCGCCGACGACATCACGGTGCGCGACCTGCGTTTCGTGCACGAGGCCCCCGGTTCGCGCCCGCTCGCGGTCCAGACCCGCGCCCACGGGACCCCGCTCGCGGGCCGCTTGGAGGACACCTGCGTGCGGCTCGCCGAGCCCGCGCCCCGCGTCGCCCCGGGTCAGGTGGTGGCCCTGTACGACGGTGACCGACTGGTGGGCGGAGGACTCGCCGCCTGACGGCGCCGTCGGCGCGTCGCGCGCCGGTCCGGGTGAGGCACTCGACCGCCACCCGTCACGGGACCGGCTGGGCGCTCGCTCCGGGGTCCGTCACCTCGATGCGGACCCGCCGCCGGGCCGCCGACGCCAACATCGCGTGACGATGCGCCACCGCGACGAGGAGCGCGGGGGCCTTCACGGTCTCGGCGCGCCGGCGGGCTCGCAGCGTCTTGGTCAGCTCGGGCGGCTCGTCGAAGACGAACAGCACCGAGCCCAGCGTCGCGCCCAAGCGCAGGTCGAGCGCGCCGCCGGGTTCTTCGTCCCCGCGTAGGCCCCGCAGCACCTCGACGTGCTCCCGGGGGAACAAGACGTTGTCAGCGAGCGTCATCGGATCGACGACCACGACGCCGGCCGGCACGACGACGATCCACCGCCGCGACAGCCGGTGCAGGACCTGGGCGGCGACCGCCGCGGCCGGGAGGCCGATCGCCAACGCGACGACGCCCCAAACGAGCTGTCCGTCTGCCAGCAGGAGCGGGCCGGCGACCAGTCCTCCGACGACGACGGCTCGCGCGAGAGGCAGCGGACCGAGGAACAGGCCGGGCGGGACCCGGAGCGGATATCGCTGCTCGTCGCCGTAGGAGACCGCGTTCGCCGCGACCTCGGCGAACGCGGGATCGGCGACCAGCACCGCCGCGACGAGCGTCGCCGCGATGGCGCCGACCGCGGCGACGGTCGAGGTGTCACCGCGGGCGGCCACGACGACGGCGAGCACGACGCCGGCCGGTGCGACGGCACGGGCGACGGTCAGTCCGAGCGGTCGCGGCGCCAGGCAGGCGAGCAGGGCGAGGCCCCACGCCAGCCAGCACAGCACCGAGCCGACCACCTGCGGTGCGCCCCCCCAGGTGCGGAGACCCTCGGCGATTCCCGGTCCTGCGGTGAGGGGCAGCGTGACCCACGCCGCGCCAAGGAGCCACCGTCGCATCCGGCCAGTCTCGCGGGTTGATGGCTTCGCTGTCTGACGCGGACCCGGATCGTGGGCCGAGTCCGGCACTCGGGCGGGCGCGGGGCGGTCGGTAACCTCGCCTCGATGGCGGATTCGGGTCGCGTCGACGATGAGACGGCTGCCCGCGCCGCGGCGCTGCGCGAGGAGCTGCGCGACCACAACGAGCGGTACTTCCTCCTCGACGACCCGATCATCTCGGACGCGGAGTACGACGCGCTGCTGCGGGAGCTGATCGACCTCGAGGCGGAACACCCGTCCCTCGTCACGGCGGACTCGCCGACCCAGCGGCCGGGGGGCGCCCCCAGCGCCACGTTCGCTCCGGTCGCCCACGTCGTGCCGATGCTCTCGCTCGACAACGCGTTCACCGCCGAGGAGGTCCGGGCCTGGGACGCGCGGATCAGCCGCCTGGTGCCCGACCGGATCGTGTTCGTCGGCGAGCCGAAGCTCGACGGGCTCGCCATCTCCCTGCTCTACGAGGACGGCCGCCTGGTCCGGGCGGCGACCCGCGGTGACGGGGTCACCGGCGACGACGTCACCGCGAACGTCGCCACGATCTCCTCGATCCCGAAACGTCTGCGCGGCGCGGCCGCTCCTCGTCGACTCGAGGTCCGCGGCGAGGTGTTCATGCCGCTCGACGCGTTCGAGGAGCTGAACCGACGCCAAGGCGAAGCCGAGGAGCGGCTCTTCGCCAACCCCCGCAACGCGGCCGCGGGCAGCCTCCGCCAGAAGGACGCCCGGGTGACCGCGTCGCGGGCGTTGGACTTCTTCGGGTACCAGCTCGGCGTCCAGGAGGGCGGCCCGACGCTGCGCTCACACCACGAGATGCTGAGCTGGACCCAGGACCTCGGCCTCCCCGTCAACCAGCACATCCGGTCGCTGGCCGACATCGACACCGTGATCGACTTCTGCGAGCGGATGCTCGAGCAGCGGCACGGCCTGGGCTACGAGATCGACGGCGCGGTGGTGAAGGTCGACGATCTCGCCCAGCGCGCCGAGATGGGCTTCACCAGCCGAGCCCCCCGATGGGCGATCGCCTACAAGTTCCCCCCGGAGGAGAAGACGACGCGGCTGAACGGGATCATGGTCAGCATCGGCCGGACGGGACGCGCCACCCCGTTCGCGCTGCTCGAGCCGGTGTTCGTCGGGGGCTCGACGGTCGGCCTCGCCACCCTCCACAACCAGGACGAGGTCGCGCGCAAAGACGTCCGGCCCGGCGACGTCGTGATCGTCCGCAAGGCCGGCGACGTGATCCCCGAGGTGGTCGGCCCGGTACTCGCCAAGCGGCCCAAGCGGCTGCGCCGCTGGACGTTCCCCGCCAACTGCCCGGCGTGTGGCTCGCCACTGGTGCGCCTCGAAGGGGAATCGGATCACCACTGCGTGAACCTCGAGTGCCCGGAGCAGCGAGTGCAGCGCATCGTGTTCTTCGCCGGTCGAGGCGCCATGGACGTCGAAGGCCTCGGCGAGGAACGGGTTCGCCAGTTCGTCGACGCGGGACTGCTGCGCGACGCGGGCGATATCTACTCGCTCACCGTCGAGCGACTGGTGCCGCTCGAACGGCTCGCCGCGAGGTCAGCCGAGAACCTCGTGGCGTCGATCGAGGCTTCCAAGACGCAAGGCCTCGCCCGGGTCCTGGTCGGGCTCGGCATCCGGCACGTGGGACCCACCGCCGCGCAAGCCCTGGCCCGCGCGCTCGGGCACCTCGACCGGGTCGAGCACGCCTCGGTCGAGGAGCTGACCGCCGTGGACGGGGTCGGCCCGATCATCGCCGAGAGCGTCGCCCGCTTCTTCGCCGTGGCCGGCAACCGGGTCGTGCTCGACAAGCTGCGCCACGCCGGGGTGGATCTGTCCGCCCCCCAACGTGGCGCTGCACCCGACGTGCCGGTCGTGCTGGGCGGGTACACGTTCGTCCTCACCGGCGGGCTCGAGAGCTTGACCCGCGAGGGGGCGGAGGAGGCGATCGAGGCCCGGGGCGGCAAGGTCACCTCGAGCGTCTCGAAGAAGACCAGCTTCGTCGTGGTGGGCGAGAATCCGGGCACGAAGCTGGCGAAAGCCGAAACGCTGGGCGTCCCCATCCTCGGCGAGGCGGCATTCGTGCAACTCTTGGAGGACGGGCCGCCAGAAGGAGCCGCGTGATGGTCGACAAGTCGAAGCTGGGGTTGTCGGACGAGCCGTCCACGATCCCCATCGAGCGGGGCAAGATCCGCGAGTTCGCCCGGGCCTGCCAGACCGCCAACCCGGCGTACGTCGACGACCCGGCGCCCGTGGCGCCCCCGACGTTCCTCACCACGGTGAACTTCTGGAGCACCGGCGCCACGTCGCCGCTCGCGCAGCTCGGCATCGATCTGCGCCGGCTGCTCCACGGCGGCCAGGAGTACGTCTTCCACGGCCCGCCCCCACGTGCCGGCACCGAGCTCACCTTCCAGACCCGCGTCGACAAGATCTACGAAAAGGAAGGCAAGCGGGGCGGGACGATGACCTTCGTGGAGACCGTCACCGAGTTCCACGACCCGACCGGCCGGCTGGTCGCCGAGGCCCGCTCGACCGCGATCGAGACCGGCCAAGCACCGACGAAGGAGTCCTGACGATGGCGACCTGGGATGAGCTGACCGAAGGGACGAAGGCCCCGCGGCGCGAGCACGGGCCGCTCACCCGCACCGACTTCGTCCGCTACCAAGGTGCTTCCGGGGACTTCAACCCGATCCACCACGACGAGGACTTCGCGAAGTCAGCCGGGTACCCGAGCGTCTTCTCGGTCGGCATGCTCCAAGCCGGCATCCTCGGCTGCTACTGCACCGACTGGCTCGGCGCCGACAACGTGCGCCGCTTCTCGGTGCAGTTCCGCGAGCAGGTCTGGCCCGGCGACCACATCGTCTGCGAGGCGACCGTGCGCCGCCGCTACGACGAGGACGGCGAACGGCGCGTCGACCTCGAGCTCCTCGTCACCCGCCAGGAGAGCGGCGGCGCAGCCATCAAGGGCGAGGCCACGTTCGTCGTCCCGTGACCGCTCCGAACGGTCGACACCCTCGCCCGGCGAAACCAGGCTGACCGTGCGAGCCCAGGTACTGCACGCGCCCCAGGCCATCGAGTCCGGGCCGCTCGTCCTCGAGGAGCGCCCGCTGCCCGAGCCCGGACCGGGCGTCGCGCGGGTTCGGGTGCACGCCTGCGGGTGCTGTCGCACCGACCTGCACGTCGTCGAGGGAGACCTCGCGCTGCCGGTCCTTCCGATCGTGCCCGGCCACCAGGTGGTCGGCATCGTCGACGCGCTCGGTCCCGGCTGCTCGCGCCTCGCGCTCGGCGAGCGAGTCGGCGTGGCCTGGCTTCACCACACCGACGGGGTGTGCGAGTACTGCCGGCGCGGCGAGGAGAACCTCTGCGAAGCGGCGCGCTTCACCGGCTGGACCGCCGACGGCGGCTACGCCGACGCGGTGACGGTGCCCGAGGACTTCGCGGTGCGGCTGCCCGACGGCCTCGACGACTTCGAGGCTGCGCCCCTGCTGTGCGCCGGTGTCATCGGCTACCGGGCGCTGCGCCGCGCCGACGTCGAACCCGGTGACCGCGTCGCGCTGTTGGGGTTCGGCGCGTCGGCGCACCTGGCTCTGCAGGTGCTCTCGTACTGGGGCTGTGAGACCGTCGTGCTCACCCGCGGCGAGCAGCACCGCCAGCTCGCCCGCGACCTCGGTGCCAGCTGGGTGGGGGAGGCCGCCGAGCTCCCCCCGATGCGTTGCGACCGGGCCGTCGTGTTCGCGCCGGCCGGCGAGCTGGTCCCGATCGCGCTCGAGGTGGTCCGACCGGGCGGGACAGTCAGCCTCGCCGGGATCCACATGTCGCCGATCCCGTCCTTTGACTACGCGTTGCTGTGGCGCGAGCGGACGTTGCGCTCGGTCGCCAATATGACCCGCCGAGACGCCGAGGAGTTCATGACCCTCGCCGCCGAAGCGAACGTCCGCGCCGAGGTGGCGACCTATCCGCTCGAAGCAGCCGGCGAGGCACTCACCGCCATCGCGCACGACGCCGTGCGGGGCGCCGCGGTGCTGGCCGTCGCCGAGCGCCCGCTCAGGCCGTGACTCGGAACGTCCACGAGTAGGTGGACGGGTGGATCGGTCGCGGCTTGGTCTGGAGCCAGTACTCGACGACCACGCTGTGGGTCCCGGGCGCGAACTGCTCGAGGCCCTTGCCGGGGCCGGGTCGGTAGCTCACCTCGCCGAGCTCGGGGACCCGCTCGAGCTGATTGGTCGGGATCTCCTGCCCGTCGAGCACCAACGTGCCGGTCAGGTCGGTCTGCAGCTCCACGGTGATCGTGTCCTGGGGCCGGATGATCCCGCCGGGCGTGGGCTGGAGGCTCAGGATCGTTGTCGGGAGCGTCCCCGTCTTCGTGGCGACGGACGTGTCGGACTTGTTGAGGAGCAGGGCCCCGAGGTTCAACACGGCGATGATCCCGACCGCGACGATCGCGATCCGCCACGGATGCTTGAACAGCGGCGGTCGGGCGCGCGGCGCGCCGCCCGACGTCAGCGCGGTCGGCTTGGTGGTCTCGGTCACGCAATCTGAGCGTACCGGCGACGTTCACCGGGCGGGGCATCGCGTCGCGCGCGTGCCGCGGGATCCGCACAAGCGGCCCGTAGCCTGGAGACGTGGCTTCCAGCGCCGTCGCCGACCTGGTCGGGCGCGTTCTCGTTGCCCGGTACCGGCTCCTCGTCCCCATCGGTTCCGGCGCGAGCGGACGCGTCTACCTCGCCGACGACGTGCGGCTCCGCCGCCGAGTGGCGGTCAAGGTCCTCCAGCCCGGCCTCGCCGACGACGTCGGCTTCCTCCGCCGGTTCCGATCCGAGGCCCAGCTCGCCGCGTCGCTGCATCACCCCAACGTGATGGCCGTCTACGACTGGGGCGAGGACGAGGGTTTGGCCTTCATGGTCGTCGAGCTCCTGCGGGGTGGCTCGTTGCGGGCGCTGCTCGACACCGGCGCCCGGCTCAGCGCCGCGCAGAGCGCGGCCGTCGGTGGCCGGGTCGCCGAGGCGCTGCAGTACGCGCACGACCGCGGCCTCGTCCACCGGGACATCAAGCCGGCGAACCTCCTCTTCGACGAGCACGGCACGGTCCGCGTCGCTGACTTCGGGTTGGCGCGAGCCTTGGCCGAGGCGTCCTGGACCGAGCCGGTCGGTGCGATGGTCGGCACCGCCCGGTATGCCGCCCCCGAACAAGCGGGCGGGGCGCCGCTCGACGGCCGAGCCGACCTGTACGCCCTCGCCGTGGTGCTGGTGGAGGCCTGCACCGGCGAAGTGCCCGTCGTCGGAGACACCCCGATCGGAACGCTCGCCGCCCGCACCACCCGCGGCATTGTGGCACCACCCGCGCTCGGCGCGCTCGGCGCGGTCATCGAGCGCGCCGGACGCCCCGACCGCGTGGAGCGCTACCCCGACGCGGCGACGATGGTCGCCGCGCTCCGTGACGTGTCGCGGCGCCTTCCCGCACCGGAGCCGCTTCCGCTCGCCGGGCTCGGTGAGCATGCCGCCGACGCCGACCCGACGAACGTCGGGATCCGCACCGCCGGCGATCCCGGGGCGGAAACCGACACGACTCGCGCCGACGCCGACCTTCCGTACGCCATCCCCGTACCGGCCAGGTCTCGCCCGCGCCTCGCGGTCGCCCCGTTCGTCGTCGGCGCGGCGATCCTGGTCGCGCTCGTCGTGGCCGCGGTGTTGCTGTTCAGTGGCGGGCCCGGCGCGTCGGTGCCGTCACCGACCTTGGTCGGGCGGACCGAGACCAGGGCGGGATCGATCGCCACGAACGCCGGCGTGCTGATGCGGGTCATCGAGCGCCGCCGCGCGGACGACCCCGCGGGTCTGGTGATCTCCCAGAGCCCGGGGCCGGGCGCGTTCGTGAGCAAGGGCGGCGACGTCGACGTGGTCGTGTCCCGGGGACCGCCGCCCGTCCCGGTCCCCAGCGTCGTGGGGCGCTCCGCAACCGACGCGCAGGCCATCTTGAGCCAGGCGGGGTTCGTCGTCACCGTTGACCATCGCTACGACCCCACGATCCCGAACGGGGTCGTGATCAGCACCACCCCCGCGGGTGCCGCGCGTGCGACGCCCGAGTCGACCGTGAAGGTGCTCGTCAGCGCCGGCCCGGCACCGGTCGCGGTGCCGACCGTCGCGAACCAGAGCTTCGCCGCCGCGGCACAGATCCTGAACGCCAAGGACTTCACGGCGGTGGCCCAGAACGCGTACAGCGACACGGTGCCCGTCGGCCAGGCGATCGGCACGAACCCGCCCGCGGGGACGCTGGCCCCCCACGGCTCGCAGGTCGCGGTACAGATCAGCCAGGGCCCCCAGCCGGTCGCGGTGCCCAACGTCGTCGGGCAGAGCGTCGAGGCCGCCAGCCAGGCGCTGACCGCGGTGGGGCTGGTCCCCGACGTACAGAACTACGGCCCCGGCAAACCGGTGTTGAGCGAGTCGCCGGCATCGGGAACCATGGTGAAGAAGGGGAGTTCGGTCACCCTCGTGCTCTGACCCGACGTGCGGATCCAGGCCAGCGGACCCCGCCCGGCCGCCGGGGCGGTCACGGAGCCCAGACCGCCTCGGGCTGCACCCTCGTCGGTGCGTACGATCCGTCGAGTCCTGACTGAGGGAGACACGAGTCGATGGGCACGCTGGACGGACGAGTCACGATCATCACCGGCGCGGGGCGGGGGATCGGGCGTGAACACGCCCTCTACGCCGCGTCGCAGGGCGCCAAGGTCGTCGTCAACGACCTCGGCGGCGACATCCACGGCGACGGAGCCGACCGAGCGCCGGCCCAGCAAGTCGTCGACGAGATCCTCGCCCTCGGCGGACAGGCCGTCGCCAACACCGACAGCGTGTCTGACTTCGAGGGGGCGAAGCGTCTCATCGACCTTGCGGTGGACACGTTCGGGGACCTCCACGTGCTCGTCAACAACGCGGGAATCCTGCGGGACCGAGTCCTCGTGAACATGACCGAGCAGGAATGGGACGCGGTCATTGCCGTGCACCTCAAAGGCCATTTCTGCCCCACTCGTCATGCGGCCGCGTACTGGCGTGAGCAAACCAAGGCCGGTCACGAGGTCCGGGCCTCGATCGTGCACACGTCGTCGACGTCGGGGGTGCTGGGAAACGCCGGGCAGACGAACTACGGCGCCGCCAAGGCTGGCATCGCCGCGTTCTCGACGATCTGCGCTATGGAGCTCGGCCGCTACGGCGTGCGCTCCAACGCGATCACCCCGATGGCCCGGACCCGGCTCACGGAGCAGACCCCCGGTCTCGACGAGCTGGTGAAGGCGCCCGACGACGCGGCGAAGTTCGACACCTGGGATCCGGCGAACATCTCACCGATGATCGCCTACCTCGCGACGACGGACTGCCCGTTCACTGGGGAGACGTTCTTCGTGCAGGGCGACGTCGTGGCCCGATACCAGCCGTACATGTTGGCCGAGGTCATCTCGAACCACGGCGAGCGTTGGAGCGTCGAGCGTCTGATCGAGGAAGGGCCCAAGCTGGCGCCGGGCGATGACCGCCGGGGCGGTCCGAACGAGCTCGGTCGGGTCAGCACCTGATCGACGGAGGCGCGGCGGCTACTCGGTGATCCCCTGCACGGCGGCTTGGATGTCGTTGGCGCCACCCGGGCCGCCGCCGGCCTGCGCCGCCATGAGCTTGGCCATGTCGCCTTGCACGCGGACCTTGCCGGACATGAATGCCTGCATGCCCGCCGCGGGGTCCCCCGACACGAACACGTCCTTGGCCGTCGCGTAATCGGTCGAGATCTGGAGATCGGCGTCATCGAGGTGTCCGATCCCCCAGTGGGGGCGGCCTCCTCGCACGCCGAGGTGCAGCCGGCGTTCGGTGTCGAACGGCGTGTCGGTGACCGTGAGGTTGAGGATGACGTCAGCCGTCCCGGGTGCCTCCGCTCCGTGCTCCTCGACGAGCTGGTCGACTGCGGCGAACCACTGGTCGGAGAGGAACTGATACTTCGGCACTGCGTTCTCCCTGCGCCCGCGTGGCCAGATCGTAGCGCCGCCCTTCGCTGAGGGATCTGGCCCGCCCGTAGACTCGCCGCGCTATGTCGCGTTCGATCACCCGTGCCGAGGTTGAGCACGTCGCTCGCTTGGCGCGGCTCGCGCTGAGCGACGAGGAGCTGGACGGCTTCGCTCGTGAGTTGGGCGTCATCCTCGAGCACGCCGAGGACCTCGCCGCGCTCGACCTCGACGACGTCGAGCCCACCGCGCATCCGCTTCCCCTCGTCAACGTGCTGCGACCCGACGAGGTGCGTCCCTCGCTGGACCGAGACGAGGTGCTGGGCCAAGCCCCCGCAGTGGAGGACGGCCGGTTCCGGGTCCCTCGGATCCTCGACGCGCCATGACCGCGACCGAGATCGCCGCTGCGGTGCGGTCGGGTCAGCGATCGGCTCGCGACGTCGTCGAGGAGCACCTGGCCGCCATCGCGGCACGCGACAGAGACCTCCACGCCTTTCTGGTCGTGGTGGCGGACCAGGCCCGCGAGGCAGCGGCCGCCATCGACGCGGCCGTCGCTCGGGGTGAGGACCCGGGCCCGCTCGCTGGCGTGCCGGTCGCGATCAAGGACACGCTCTGCACTCGCGGGGTCGCCACGACGTGCGGATCGCGGATCCTCGACGGGTGGGAGCCGCCGTACACGGCCACGACCGTCGAGCGGATCCTGGGGGCGGGTGGCGTCGTGGTCGGCAAGACCAACTGCGACGAGTTCGCCATGGGTTCGTCCACCGAGAACTCGGCGTTCGGGCCGACCCGCAACCCGCTCGACCCGTCCCGCGTCCCGGGTGGTTCGAGTGGCGGGTCGGCGGCCGCGGTGGCGGCGGCCTTCGCGCCCCTGGCCTTGGGCTCCGACACGGGCGGCTCGATCCGCCAGCCGGCCGCGCTGTGCGGCACGGTCGGTGTGAAGCCCACCTACGGTCGGGTGTCGCGCTACGGGCTGGTGGCTTTCGCCAGCTCGCTCGATCAGGTCGGGCCCTTCGCCACCACCGTTGCCGACGCCGCGCTGCTCCTCGACGTCATCGCCGGCCACGATCCGCTCGACTCGACCAGCATCGACGACGACCACGCGCCGGTCAGCCCGCAGCTGGCGGCCGGCGTCGCCGGGCTGCGGATCGGGCTGGTCGAGGAGCTCACCGACGTCGACGGGGTGCAAGCCCCGGTGCGCGACGCGGTGGCGCAGGCCGGCGCAGCACTCGAGGCGGCGGGCGCGACCGTCGAGCGGGTCTCGATCCCGAGCGCGCAGTACGCGCTCTCGGCCTACTACCTCATCGCTCCCGCCGAGGCCTCCTCGAACCTGGCCCGCTACGACGGGGTGCGGTACGGGCTGCGGGTCGACGCCGACCACGCGGCGGCCATGAACGCCGAGACGCGAGAAGCCGGGTTCGGCCCCGAGGTGAAGCGACGAATCATGCTCGGGACCTACGCGCTGTCCGCCGGCTATTACGACGCGTACTACCGCAAAGCGCAACAGGTACGAACGCTCGTGATCCGCGACTTCGCTCGGGTCTACGAGCGCTGCGACGCGCTCCTGGCACCCACGTCGCCGACGGTGGCGTTCCCCCTCGGGGCCAAGACCGCCAACCCGCTCGAGATGTACCTCTCGGACGTCTGCACGATCCCGAGCAGCCTGGCCGGGCACGCCGCGATGAGCGTGCCGTTCGGTGCCGGCGAGGGCGGCTTGCCCATCGGAGTCCAGGTCCTGGCCCCCGCGCTCGGCGAACCCGTGATGTTCCGCGTCGCCGCCGCGCTCGAGGCAGCCGCCGGGTGAGCGGCCGGGCCCGGTCGGGTTCGGCGACGGGACCCGCTCAGCGGGCGAGCAGGTCCGCGTTGAACCAGCGCAGCGCCGCGTTCAGCGTCGCCGCGGCCTCCCACTGCACGAAATGACCGCAGTAGGGCACGACGAACGGCCCGATGCACTCGCTGAACGCCACCCGGCAGCGGGCCGGGAAGCTGGCGTCGACGACGTGGTCGTCGCCGCCGTAGAGGGCGAGCGTCGGGACGGCGCAGGGCTCGAAGAGCGCCGGCATGGTCTCGAGCGGCCGGCGTCCGAACGCCGTCTCGTACGCGCCCCACGAGGCGTGCAGGCGAGCTGCGTCCGCGAACGGCTCGGTCAAGAAGTCGACCTCGTCGGGGGTGAAGTGTCCCGGCGCGGCCCACAGCCGATGCCCGTACATGGCTGCCACCCAGGCTCGGCGCCGCGCCGGGGTGTCGAGCTCGGCGAGGAGCCCGTCGGCGTCGGTGCCCTGGCGGAGGAAGTAGTCGGCGGTCAGGCGCGTCTCGCGCGGCGGCTCGGGTGGGATCCCGGCGGCCTCGAAGAGCTCGGGGCGAAGCGGCACGATGGTGTTGAAGAAGCAGCATCGCTCGGCGAAGCCGGGGTAGCGCAGCGCCAGGTCGTAGAGGACGACGCCGCCCAGGTCGCCGCCGACCACGACGCAGCTCGGGTGGCCCAGCACGTCCGCCACGAGCGTGTGGAGGTCGATCGAGTAGGCCGAGACGTCGTAGAAGCCGTCCGGCGCCAGGTCGGAGTCTCCGAAGCCCCGCAGGTCCGGGGCGATGACCTCGAAGCCGGCGGCGGCGAGCGGGCCGATGTTGCGCCACCAGATTCGCTTCGACTCCGGGTAGCCGTGGACGAGCAGAATGGGGAAGCCGCCGACGCCCTCGTGCACGAACGACAGGTGCACGCCGTTGCGCACCTCGGCGCGGCGCACGGCGAAGGCGTTCGGGTCCGGTGTCGTCACGGTGGAGGAGTCTGACATGCCAGTCCAGGACTACCAGGCGGTCATCGGGCTCGAGGTGCACACCGAGCTGAACACCGCCACGAAGCTCTTCTGCGGCTGCGTGAACGAGTTCGGTGCGGAGCCCAACACCAACGTCTGCCCGGTGTGTCTCGGCCTTCCGGGGTCGCTGCCGGTGCTCAACGCGGCGGCGGTCGACGCCGCGCTGCGCCTCGCCGAGGCGCTCGGCTTCCGGGTGCCCGCCCAGTCGCTCTTCGCCCGGAAGAACTACTTCTATCCGGACATGCCGAAGGACTTTCAGATCAGCCAGTACGAGGAGCCGATCCTCTCCGACGGCTCCCTCGACGTCGACGGGACACCGGTCGGCATTGAACGGGCACACCTCGAAGAAGACACCGGCAAGACCGTCCACGTCGGCGGGGGCGGCCGGATCCACGAGGCCGATCACTCCCTGGTCGACTACAACCGGGCGGGTGTCCCGCTCATGGAGATCGTGAGCCGACCCGATCTCCGCTCGTCCGAGCAGGCCCGCACCTACGTCGCGGAGTTGCGCGCCGTTCTGCGGGCGATTGGGGTCTCCGACGTCAAGATGGAGGAAGGGTCGCTGCGCGTCGACGCCAACGTCTCGGTGCGCCCCGTCGGGTCGGAGGCCTTTGGCACGAAGGTCGAGGTCAAGAACATGAACTCGCTGCGCTCGGTGGGGCGCGCCATCGACTTCGAGATCGAACGTCAGGTCGGCCAGCTCGACTCCGGGGAGCGGGTCGTCCAGGAAACCCGCCACTGGGACGAAGCGGACGGCTCCACCCACAGCATGCGGGTCAAGGAAGGCTCGAGCGACTATCGCTTCTTCCCCGAGCCCGACCTCGTCCCTGTCGCGCCGAGCGACGAGCAGCGGGCCCGGGTGCGGGCGTCGATGCCTGAGCTCCCCGCGGCGCGCCGGGCGCGGATGGTCGGGGAGTGGGGTGTGGCCGACGCCGACGCGCAGATCCTCCTCAACGTCGAAGGCCTCGCCGACTACGCCGAGGCGGCCGTCGCGGTGCTGCACGGCGGCACTCCCCGTGACGTTGCCCACTGGTGCACGGGCGCGGTGCAGGCGTTCCTGCGCGAGACGGGGACCACCCCGGCGGTCCTGGCCCTCGCGCCCGACGGCCTCGCCGAGCTCGTCGACCTCGTGGCCGACGGGACGTTGTCGCGCAGCCAGGCTCAGGATGTGCTCGGCGAGTGCCTCCGCGAGCCCAAGCGTCCCCGGCAGGTCATCGCCGAGCGCGGGCTCGCTCAACTGAGCGACGAGGGCGAGCTGGCCAGCGTCGTGGACCGCGTCCTGGCCGAGAATCCCGACGTCGTCACCCAGTACCGGGACGGCGACGCCGCGGAGCGCAAGAAGAAGCGCGGCTTCCTGATGGGTCAGGCCATCGCCGCCACCAGCCGGCAGGGAAACCCGAAGGTCCTCGGCGACCTGCTCGACCAGCGGCTCAGCACCTGATCCGGGTCGCTTAGTCCATCGGGACGTTGCGGACGATTCGCCCGTCGATGCGCTCGAAGATCTCGTTGAGGTCGGGGCCGGTGATCGTCAAGCCGTGGTTGCGTTGGCCCACGACCGCGCGGCCGGGGTCGGGGGCGCGCCGGACCAGTTCGGCGACAGCCTGGGCCAGCTCGACCGTGCCGCACGGGTAGCTGATCTCGGTCGCGGGGGTTGCCGCGATCCAGGCGTGCACGTGCAGGATCGCCCCGACCTGGGGGTGCTCGCGGTAGATCATCCAGTGCTCGATGGCGTCGACCGACACCCGGTTCGGGACCAGGTCCGGGGGCACGGCGAGGACCATGGTCTCGCCCACCGGGTCGTAGCCGCGCACGAGGAGCACCTCGCGGCCGACCTGATGCAGGTGCGCCTTGTCCACCCCGCTCGCGCTCATCCAGTACTCGGGGCCGAAGCCGGAATCCGTCGAAGGTTGGCGACGGGCGCTGACGTTGCCGTAGCTCAGCCCGCCGATCCCGAAGAGCAGCTTGACGTGGCGCAGGTCGCGCTCTGACAGGATCTCCTCAATCGGGAACGCGGCCGGTAGGAGATCGAGGCCGGCGAGCCGCTCCCCCGCCCGTTCGATCTGACGGGTCTGCTCATCCCCGCCCCACAGAGCCGGCTCGAGGTCGGTCCGGAACTCGTTGGCGATGACGAGATGCGAGGACGCCAACGGCTCGACCCGCTCGAGGACCGCGGCGAAGAACGCTGCGTCGTCCCCGGCGTGCTCGAGGGTGAAGGTGCCCTGCTCGAGGGTCACGAAGTGCGCGGCCGGACCCTCGTCGCTCACCAGGACGGCCAGGTTGGCCAGTCCGCGCACGAGCACCGGATAGCCGACGCGCAGCAGATCGTCGGGTGGCTGGGGCAGAGCACCGACCGCCACGACGAACGTCGGAGCCCGCCGCCGCCGGTACGGACGGGCGGCCTCGACGTCGACGACGTGGAGGACGACCTGCACGTCGGGGCCCGGCACGGCGCGGGCCTCGTAGCCGGCGTCGGCGAGCGCAGCCGCGAGCCCGTCGAGGAACCACGCCACGCGCGGCGCCGTCGGCGCTCCGCTACGAGCGAACGTGCGGTCGACAACCGCGCCGAGGTCAGTGACGTCGACGCTGGTCGGCTGTGTGCCCGTTGGCATCAGGCTCCACGTCCCTTCTCGGCTGGCGCGATCACCGCCCCACTATCACCCGAGCCCCCCGGCTGGTTCTCACCGAGGCTCGACCAGCGCCACCCCGCGCACCGAGGGCAGGCCGGAGGCGAGGATCCGCCAGGATTCGCCGCTGTCCTCGCTCGCGAACAGCGACTCGCCGGTCCCGGCGGCGACGTCGGAGCCCCGAGCGTCGAGCGCCCCGGTGTCGACGATGCCCGGGAGCCACTCGGGGAGACCGACCTGGCACCGCTCGAACGCCGACGCGCCGTGCGGTCGGCGGTACAGGGCGGCTCGATGGCCGCGGGGGCCGTCCGACGCGCTGACGAGCACCGCGCCGCCCGCGAACGCGACCGCCCGCAGGTAGGTGGCGTGCAGGCCGTGGGTGGAGGGGCTCGACCAGGTCGCGCCGCCGTCGTGGCTTTCGAGCAGCCCCACCGCGGCGGCGGCCATCACCGTCGCCGACTCGAGGGGATGGGCTCGAACCTGGTGCACGTCGACGTCGCCGTCCACCGTCGGGTCCCAGGACGCGCCCCCATCCGTCGAGCGGGGGATCCCACCCACGTGCACCGAGGCGAGCCAGGCGCCGTCGTCGACCGTGGCACTCAGCGACCGCACGTAGGGCGCGCGACTCCCGACCGCGTGCCAGTCGCCGCGCCCCGCGACCCGGTCGAACCCGGTGAACGGGGCGGCGTCGCCGGCGGTGACGCTCCAGAGGCGGCCGGCCGCGGTCCCGACCAGGGCAGCGCCGCCGATGGGCAGCACCGCGGTGATGGGCGCCTCAACGTCGAGACGCCACCGCGTCCATCGCCCCTCGGGATCGCGCCGCGCGAGCGAATCGCCGTCGAGCGCCGCCCAGCATCCCCGCGGTCCGTCCGTGCTGAGGGCACGCGCCGTGCCATCCAGCTCGGCGCGTACGGTGCCGTCGTCGCTGACGGCGACGACGCCCTGCTCCGTCCCGACGAGCACGCGCATCGAAACAAGCCTACGGCCGCGAGTCGCGCCCCCTGTACGCTGGGGCCATGGCTGAGTCCGTCAAACCTCGCAGTTTCGAAGTCACCGACGGCATGGAGCGCGCGCCGGCGCGCGCCATGCTGCGCGCCATCGGCATGACCGACGCCGACTGGGGCAAAGCCCAGATCGGGGTCGCGTCGAGCTGGAACGAAGTCACCCCCTGCAATATGTCGCTCGACCGCCTTGCCAAGCGCGCCAAGGAGGGCGTGCGCGACGCCGGGGGGTTCCCGATCGAGTTCGTCACCATCGCGATCAGCGACGGCATCTCGATGGGACACGAAGGCATGCGGGCCTCGCTCGTCAGCCGCGAGATCATCGCCGACTCCATCGAGTGCATGATGCACGCCGAACGGCTCGACGGCATGGTGACCTTCGCCGGCTGCGACAAGAGCCTCCCCGGCATGCTCATGGCGGCGGCGCGGCTCAACCTGCCATCGGTGTTCCTGTATGGCGGGTCGATCCTGCCCGGGCATTACAAGGGCCAGAGTCTCGACATCGTCAGCGTCTTCGAAGCGGTCGGAGCGTGCGCGGCCGGGACGATGACCGAGACCGAGCTGGGGGAGATCGAGCGCCGGGCGTGCCCCACCGAGGGTTCGTGCGCCGGCATGTTCACGGCCAACACGATGGCCTCCGCCGCGGAGGCGCTCGGCATGGCACTCCCCGGCAGCTCCTCGGCGCCGGCGGTGGACCGGCGGCGCGACGACTACGCCTTCGAGAGCGGCCGGGCCGTCATCGGCCTCCTGGAAGCGGGGATCCGGCCCCGCCAGATCATGACCAAGGAAGCGTTCGAGAACGCGATCGCGGTCGGCATGGCTCTCGGCGGGTCGACCAACCTGGTCTTGCATCTCCTCGCCATCGCCTTCGAAGCCGGCGTGGAGCTCGAGCTCGACGACTTCAACCGCGTCGGCGCCACGGTGCCCCACGTCGCGAACATGAAGCCCCACGGCGACTACCACATGACCGATCTCGACCGGGTCGGTGGGGTCCAGGTCGTGATGAAGATGCTGCTCGACGCCGGCCTCCTCCACGGCGACTGCCTGACCGTCACCGGACGCACCGTCGCCGAGAACCTCGCCGGGCTCGACCCGCCCGGCCCTGACGGTGATGTGGTCCACCCACTCAGCGCACCGATTCATGCCCAAGGCGGAATCGCGGTGCTGCGCGGCTCCCTCGCACCCCAGGGTGCGGTCGTGAAAGTGGCAGGGATCGACACGCCGCGCTTCGAGGGGCGGGCGCGGGTCTTCGACGGCGAGGAGCTCGCCATGGAGGCGATCCTCGCCGGGCGCATCGAAGCCGGCGACATCGTCGTCATCCGCTACGAAGGCCCCAAGGGTGGCCCCGGCATGCGCGAGATGCTGGCCGTGACCGGCGCCATGAAAGGTGCCGGGCGAGGCGCCGACGCCGCCCTCCTCACCGACGGCCGGTTCTCGGGCGGAACGCACGGCTTCTGCGTCGGGCACGTGTCACCCGAGGCGGTCGACGGCGGCCCCATCGCCCTCGTCGAGGAAGGCGACCGGATCATCATTGACGCCGAGCAGCACACCATCGACGTGCTCGTCGACGAGGCCACGCTGACCGAGCGACGCGCCACCTGGAAGCCGCTCGAACCCCGATACACCAGCGGGGTGCTCGCCAAATACGCGCGGCTGGCCCAAGGTGCCGAGCGGGGAGCGATCACCAGCGCCTGACCCGCGCCCCCGTCTCAGTGTGATGGGGACCAGAGGCGGGGCGTCGAGGCGGTCGCGGGCCCTTCCCCGAGAGCGGCCCCTACGATGACAGCGTGCGTGTCCTCGTCGTCGAGGACGAGACCAAGATGGCGTCGTTGCTTCGTCGCGGTCTTGAGCGGGAGGGATACGCGGTCGACGTCGCCGCGACCGGTGACGACGGGCTCTGGTATGCCACCGAGAACGAGTACGACGCGATCGTCCTAGACGTCATGATCCCACCCCCCGACGGCTTCGAAGTCTGCCGCCAACTACGCGCCGGCGGTCACTGGGCCCCGGTCCTGCTCCTCACCGCCCGAGACGGCGTCGACGACCGGATCGCCGGACTCGACGCCGGCGCCGACGACTACCTGACGAAGCCGTTCTCGTTCGCCGAGCTCTGTGCTCGGGTGCGCGCGCTGGTGCGCCGGGGGGCAACCGAACGTCCCGTGGTGCTCGCCGCCGACGATCTGGAGCTGGACCCCGTCACCCACCGCGTCCACCGGGCCAACGCCGAGATCACCCTCTCCCCGAAAGAGTTCGCGCTCCTCGAGCTCTTCTTGCACCATCCCGACGACGTGCTCACCCGAGCCCAGATCCTCGAGCATGTCTGGGACTTCGCCTTCGACGGCACCTCGAACGTGGTCGACGTCTATGTCCGTTACCTGCGCGAGAAAATCGACCGGCCCTTCGACCGAGACTCGATCGAGACGATCCGCGGTGTCGGCTACCGACTGCGGGCATCATGAGGCTCGGCCCCCGAACCCTGCGGGGCCGACTCGTCATCATCTTCGCGGTGCTGACCGTCGCGCTGTCCGGCCTCGTCGCCGGGTTCGTGCTCCTCCGCTACCACAGCGACGTCAACGCCCAGCTCGACGCCAACCTCGAGACGCGCCTCCAAGACGTCATCACCGAAGTCCGCCGAGCGCCACGCCCCGTCACCGGCCGGGACCTGCCGATCCTGCCCAGTGGTGAGGTGTTCGCCCAGATCCTCGACGTGCACCAGAACATCCTCGCCGCGTCGCCCCGCGACCTCCTCGACCACCCGCTCCTCGGGCCCCAGGACGTGCGGTCCTTGGCCCCCCGTCACACCGTCGAGCGCCCGGAGCCGCCCCGGGGCGACCCGGCCCGTCTCTTGGCGGAGAGCGTGCCGGTCGGCTCCCAGCACCTGGTCGTCGTCGTGGGCACGTCGATCGGGCCGTTGGAGGCCGCCGAACGCCAACTCGAGCGGGCGGTGGGAATTACCCTCGCGATCCTCGCCGTCCTCGTCATCACCGCGGGCTGGGTCGTGCTCGGGGCGGCGCTGCGGCCCGTGCGCGCGATGGTCGCCGAGGCGGCCGACTACTCGGTTCGACGACGGGGCGGGCGCCTCTCCGTCCCCGGCTCGGCGGAGCTCGCCGAGCTCGCCCGAGGGCTCAACGCGCTCATCGAGCGGATCGACGAGTCGATCGACCACGAACGGGCGTTCCTCGACGACGCCAGCCATGAGCTGCGCACCCCCATCGCCATCGCACGGGGGGAGCTCGAACTCGCCGCGCTCCAGGGCGGCGAAGGGCTGGCGGTCGACGCGGCGGTCCAGTCGGCGCTCGAGGAGATCGAGCACCTCGAGCGACTGGCCGTCAACCTGTTGGTCCTGGCCCGCAGCCGCGCGTCGGAGCCTCCCGCCGACCGACCGGTCGACCTGCGCGAGGTCGCCTCGCGGGCGGTCGAAGCAGTGTCTCGAACCTGCCGCGACGACGTGGAGATCGTCGTCTCCGGCGAGGGGACCGCGACCGGCGACGAGATGGCCCTCGAGCGGGCGGTCGTGAACATCGTCGAGAACGCGGCGCGCAACGCCCACCACCGGGTCGAGGTCGTGGTCCAGAGCGTCAACGGCGACACCCGCGTCGAGGTCCGCGACGACGGGCCCGGCTTCCCGCCCGCCGTCCTCGAACAGGCCCCTGGCCGCTTCGTGCACACCAGCCCCGGCGGCACCGGTCTCGGCCTCGCCATCGTCGACGCGATCGCCGCCGCGCACGGCGGCCACCTGTCCCTGCGCTCCGTCGACGGCGCGGGCGCCGAAGTCGTCCTCGAGATCCCCGTCACCCGCTGAGCGCGGCCTACCCGGTCGCGGCGGACCAACTCGGCGCGCCGGTAGCGTCGCCGGTCATGCCCGAGATTCTCGAGGTCGAAGCGGCGCGACACGTCGTCGAGGACCATGCCCTCGGACGCAGCATCGCTGGGGTCGACGCACCCGACGCGTGGTACCTCAAACGGGGTCTCACCCCCGCCGCGGTGCGCAGCGCACTCCCCGAGCGCCGATTCGTGGCGGCCCGCCGGCGCGGCAAGCTGCTGCTCCTCGACACCGACCGACGTCGACGCGCCGGAACGCGCGCACCCACCGACGCCGGGCTGGGCCCCACGCTCGCCCTGCACCTCGGCATGAGCGGTCGGGTCGTGGTCGACGGAACCGCGGCAGGCGACCCGCTCGTCTACGCCAGTAACCGCGCCGAGACGACCTGGCACCGCTTCACAGTGCACTTCGCCGACGGCGGCGCCCTAATCCTGAGCGACCCCCGCCGCCTCGGCGCCGTCGAGCTCGACCCCGACGAAGACCGCCTCGGCATCGACGCCCTCGCGGTGACCACCCCCGACCTGCGCGCCCTGCTCGCCCGTCGGCGGGGCCCGATCAAAGCCGTGCTCCTGGACCAACACGGCATCGCCGGCCTCGGCAACCTGCTCGTCGACGAGATCCTCTGGCGAGCGAGTCTCGACCCGAACCGACCCGCCATCTCGCTCGACCCACCCGAGCAAGGCCGGCTCGGCCGCGTGCTGCGGACCACGTTGGGGGTCCTCGGTCGGCGGGGCGGTTCGCACACCGGGGACCTCATGGTGGCGCGCGTCCCCGGCGGGCACTGTCCCCGAGACGGTGCTCCGCTGCGCCGGGAGACCGTAGGTGGGCGCACCACCTACTGGTGCCCGGCACACCAACGATGACGCCCGGCCGCGCCGATGATCGTTTGCTCCACCCCGCGCCCGTCTGGCAGACTGAAGGGGACATGAGCCGCTTCACCCTCCTCGTAGTTATGTAGCGCACGCCCCGCCCTCGCGGCGCGTGCGCCCTTCGCCCCTCGCCTACGCGAGGGGCGTTTCATATCCCGAGCCCTTCGAAGGAACCAGCAATGCAGCTGACCGGCGCTCAAGCCCTCATCAAGAGCCTCGAGATGGAAGGCACCGAGGTCATGTTCGGCCTCCCCGGCGGGGCCATCCTCCCGGTGTACGACCCGCTCATCGACAGCTCCATCCGCCACATCCTCGTGCGCCACGAGCAAGGCGCCGGTCACATGGCCGAGGGCTACGCCCACGCGACCGGCCGGCCGGGGGTGGCGATGGTCACCAGCGGACCCGGCGCCACGAACATCGTCACCCCGCTCTGCGACGCCTACATGGACTCGATCCCGATCGTCGTGATCACCGGCCAGGTCGCGTACTCGGTCATCGGCACCGACGCCTTCCAGGAATGCGACACCGTCGGCATCACGATGCCGGTCACCAAGCACAACTGGCTGGTGACCGACGCCCGCGACATCCCCCGGGTCGTGCGCGAGGCCTTCCACGTGGCGACCACTGGTCGGCCGGGCCCGGTGGTCGTCGACCTCCCCAAGGACATCGCCAACCAGACGATGGAGTGGTACTGGCCCGAGAGCGTGGACATGCCCGGCTACAAGCCGACGCTTCGCGGCCACCCGAAGCAGATCAAGGACGCGGCGCGTCTGATGTGCGAGTCGCATCGCCCCGTGATCTACGCCGGCGGCGGCATCCTCAAAGCGCGGGCCGCGGAAGCGCTACGCGAGCTCGTCGACCTGACCGGCTTCCCGGTCGTGACGACCCTCATGGCCCGGGGAGCGTTCCCCGACGACCACGAGCTCTGCTTGGGCATGCCCGGCATGCACGGGAACTACACCGCGGTGACCGCCTTGCAGCGATCCGACTTGCTGCTCGCGCTCGGGTCGCGCTTCGACGACCGGGTGACCGGCAAGCTCAGCGGCTTCGCGCCCGACGCCAAGATCATCCACGTCGACATCGACCCCGCCGAGCTCGGCAAGGTCCGCCGCGCCGACGTGCCGATCGTCGGTGACTGCCGACGCGTCATCGAGGAGCTGAACCAGGCGGTGCGGACCAGCCAGGCGAAACAGAAATGGCCGTCGCTGGCGGACTGGCACACCCAGCTACGGGACTGGCAGACCCGCTACCCGCTGGTGTTCGAGCAGCTCGAGGACGGGCCGCTCAAGCCCCAGTACGTCATCGACATGCTGCGCGACCACACGCCCGACGACACGATCGTGGTGTCGGGCGTCGGGCAGCACCAGATGTGGACCAGCCAGCACTGGCGATTCAACTACCCGTACACGTGGGTGAACTCGGGTGGCCTCGGCACGATGGGCTTCGCCGTGCCCGCCTGCATCGGCGCCAAGGTCGGCAAGCCCGAGCGGATGGTGTGGGCGGTCGACGGTGACGGCTGCTTCCAGATGACCGCCCAGGAGCTCGTGACCGCCAGCGCCGAACGGATCCCGGTCAAGATCGCGATCCTCAATAACGCGTATCTCGGCATGGTGCGCCAATGGCAGGAGCTCTTCTACGAGGAGCGCTACAGCGAGGTGTACCTCTCGCCGGACCTGCCCGACTACGTGAAGTGGGCCGAGGCAATGGGCTGCGTCGGGTTCCGCGTCGACCATCCCGACGACGTCGTGCCCACCATCGAGAAGGCGAACGAGATCGACGACCGACCCGTCGTGGTGGACTTCCGCGTCGACTACCGCGAGAAGGTGTACCCGATGGTGCCCGCGGGCGCGTCGAACGACGACATCATCCTCGACCCCGCCCACGACCGGCCGGGCGGCCGATAGGGGGGAACCGTGGCCAGCCAAGCGAAACACCACATCCTCAGTGTCCTCGTCGAGAACAAGTTCGGCGTTCTCACTCGCGTGGCGGGCCTGTTCGCTCGTCGCGGCTTCAACATCGTCTCGTTGGCGGTGAGCCCGACCGAAGACGAGCGCTTCAGCCGGATGACGATCGTCGTCGACGCCGACGAGACACCACTCGAGCAGGTGACCAAACAGCTCAACAAGCTGATCCCGGTCATCAAGATCGTCGAGCTCACCCCCGACCAGGCCGTGGAACGCGAGCTCATGCTGGTCACCGTGAAGGCATCCGCCGAAGCCCGGTCGCAGATCACCGAGCTGGCCTCCATCTTCGAGGCCAAGATCGAGGACGTCGGCTACGAGGCGCTCACCATCCTCGCTGCCGGAACCCCGGCGAAGCTCGACGCCATGACGGACCTCCTCGCGCCGTTCGGCCTCGTCGAGCTCCAACGCACCGGACGCATCGCCCTCCCCGTGCTCGCCCGCCGGGCGGCGCGGCTGCGAGCCGTCAAGAACCGAGGCGCGTGACCAGACGCTGCGACGCGGCGGGGCGACACCGCCCCATGCACCACTGTCATCGTGGGGTCAGACTGGGGTCCGTGCTCGACCGTCGCCGCGGACCGCAGCGCCGTCCCGGCTCCCGCTCGGGATCGCCGGCCCGGCTCGGCGCGCTGCTCGTCGCGTGCGCGGCGTTCGCCATCCCCGCGGCCGTCAGCGCGGGGAGCCCCGCCGCGGCGACGAGCAACTCGACTCCGACGGTGTCGACCATCCACGTCGGCGACGCGCCCGACCGGGTGGTCGTCGGGGCCGGCGCCGTCTGGGTGGGCGACGTGGGAGCCCTGGCCCGCGTCGATTCCCGAACCGAGGCGGTGCGACACATCCCCGGCGCGGCGATGCCTATTGCCGTGAGCGGCCAGGCCGTGTGGGCACGCGCCGTCCTCGACTTCGACACGGTCGAGCGGATCGACCCGACCACCGGCGCCGTCGTCGCGAAGATCGCGCTCTTGGGCTCACCGGCGGCGATCGCCGCCGACGCCGACGCGGTGTGGGTCGTGGACTCCGCCGGGGTTCTGACCCGAATCGACCCCACGACCAACACGGCCGTCGCCACGATCCCGCTGGGCTCCCTGGGCTTCAGCGTCGCGAGCACCCCCGACGCGGTCTGGGTGTCCGGGCAGAATGCCGACGGCACCCAGTCGCTGCTGTGGCGCATCGATCCCGCCACCAACACCCTGGTCGCCACGATCGACACCAACGGTCCCTGCAGCGTGCTCGCCAGCGGCGCCGACGACACCTGGGCCGAGTGCGGGACCGTCCAACACATCGACCCGGCAACGAACCGCCTGGCCAGCACCACCACGAACGCGCTGAACGGGCTCGCTGTCGGCCCCCAAGCCATCTACGCCCTCGACACGGAAGGGAACCTGACCACGCTCGACCCCCAGACCGGGCGCGCCCACCACGCCCTCCACCTCCCACCGCTGTCGGAAGGGATCGCGCTCGGGGCCGGCTCGGTGTGGGTCGCCAACCCCGCCCTCACCGATGCGACCAACCTCAACGGGGCCGGCACACTGCTGCGCCTCCGTGGCCTGCCGGGCGCGCCGTGACCACGCGCCGCGCATCCCGACGCGTGCCCGCGCGACCCGCTGGCCCGGCCTCGCGCCTCGTTCGCTAGCCTGAGATCCCTGCAACGCACGGAGGACTGATGCCCGCCGCCATCTTCTACGACGCCGATGCTGATCTCGCGCTGCTCGAGGGGCGCAAGGTCGCGATCCTCGGATACGGCTCGCAGGGCCACGCCCACGCCCTGAACCTGCAGGAGTCCGGCGTCGACGTGCGCGTCGGGCTTCGCGAAGGCTCCCGCTCCTGGGCCAAGGCTGAGGAGGCGGGCCTGCGGGTCTTGCCCACCGCCGAGGCGGTGAAGGAAGCCGACGTCATCATGGTCCTGCTCCCCGACACGGAGCAGGCCGCGGTCTACGAGCAAGACATCGCACCGAACCTCAACGACCGCGACTCCCTGGCCTTCGCCCACGGGTTCAACATCCACTTCGGCCAGATCAAACCGCCCCGGGGTGTCGACGTCTGGATGATCGCGCCGAAGGGACCAGGCCACCTCGTGCGCCGTACCTTCGAGGAAGGCGGGGGCGTCCCGTCGCTCGTCGCGGTGTCCGCCGACGAGACGGGGAAGGCCAAGCAGACCGCGCTCGCGTACGCCAAGGCGATCGGCGCCACCCGCGCCGGCGTCCTCGACACCACATTCGAGGAGGAGACCGAGACCGACCTCTTCGGCGAGCAGGTCGTGCTCTGCGGCGGCCTCACCGAGCTGATCACGTCGAGCTACGAGACCCTGGTCGAGGCCGGCTATCAGCCCGAGTCGGCGTACTTCGAGACGCTCCACGAGGTAAAGCTGATCGTCGACCTCATCTACGAGGGCGGCATCGCGAACATGCGCTACTCGATCTCGGACACCGCCGAGTACGGCGACATGACGCGGGGGCCGCGCATCATCACCGACGAGACCCGCGCCGAGATGCGTCGCATCCTCGCCGAGATTCGCGGCGGCAGCTTCGCCCGGGAATGGATCCTCGAGAACAAAGCCGGCCGGCCGGTGTTCAACGCCCTGCGCCGCCGCGCCGCGGAGCATCCGATCGAAGAGGTCGGCGAACGACTGCGGTCCATGATGCCCTGGATCGGGCAAGGCAAGGCGCGACCCCAGGACGTCTCGGGCGGCTGAACGCATCCCACGATGAGCGGCGCCGCGACGGTCGTCGCCGCGCTCGTGGTCGGGTACCTCCTCGGCACCTTCCCGACCGCGGTGCTCGTGACCCGCCTCGCGACCCGCGGCTCGGTCGACATCCGCATCGCCGGCACCGGCAACCCAGGCGGCGTGAACACCGCGCACGTCGTCGGCCGCGCCTGGGGCGGCGCCGTCATCGCCGTTGACGTCATCAAAGGCATCGGAGCCGGGCTGCTCGGCTGGGTGATCGCCGGACCGGTCGGCGCGTACGCCGGCGCCACCGCCGCGATCGCCGGGCATATCTGGCCGGTCTGGACCCACTTCCGAGGCGGCAAGGGCGTCGCCACCTCGGCCGGGGCGGTGCTGGCCGTGTTCCCTGCCTTCTTCCTCCTCGACGCGGCCACGGCGGCGGTCGGGGCGCTGACGCTGCGCAACGCGGAACGTGCCATGCAGCTCAGCAGCACGGTCTGGGTGCTCGCGTCGTTCGCCTGGTGGCTCGCCGCGCTGCCCAATCTCTGGGGCCCGAACCCGACCGTCGCGCTGCCGATATCCCAAACGATTGGCGCGACGATGATCCTTTTCAAGTTCTACCAATCGAGGCCCAGCCCGGCGTGATCGCGCTCGTCACCGACTCCAACGCCCTGGTGCCCGCCGAGCTACGATCCCGGTTCGGTGTGCGCGTCGTGCCCCTGACCGTCGTCGTCGACGGCCAGCCCTACGCCGAGGGTATCGATCTCAGCACCGACGACTTCTATACGCGGCTCGCCGCGGGGGCCACGGTCTCCACCGCCGCGCCATCCCCCGGCGAGTTCCTGGCCGAATACGAGCGCGCTGCCGGCACCGGAGCCGACGCGGCCCTCTCGATCCACATCGGCTCGAACACCTCCGCGACGGTCAACAGCGCCCGCCTCGCCGCGACATCCAGTCCTATCCCGGTCGAGATCATCGACACCGGCACCGCCTCGTTCCCGGTCGGCTGCTGTGTCTGGGCGGCCGGCGCGGCACTCGAGCGGGGCGAAGACCTCGCAGCCGCCGCGGCCGCAGCGAACGCTGTCGCCGCCGCCATCGGCAACGTCTTCATCGTCGGCGGCCTCGACCTCGCTCGCCGAGGCGGCCGGCTCGCACCCGGCGCCGAACAAGGCGAGGGGATCCCGGTCCTGGCACTGCGGGACGGGACGATGGACGTCCTGGGTCGCGCCCACGACGTCGAAGGCGCGATCAACGCGATGGCCGACGCGGTGTTCGCCAGCGCGGCCGGGCAGTCCCTACGCGTTGGGGTCGGCGACGCCGTCGCGACCGATGTGGCCGGCGGACTCGCGAGCCGGCTGGCGAGCGCACCCAAGGTGATGGAAGTCGTGCGCTACCAGGTGGGACCGTCCGTCGCTGCCCACAGTGGCCTCGGCACCGCCGGCGCCGTCTACTTCCCAGCCGAGCTCGCCGGCTGAGCCGGGGCCCCCTCCACCGCCCGTCGATCACGACCCTGACGGGCTGATCGCGTGCGGCGTGGCGGCGACCCAACCTGCGAGACTGCTGGTGGGCAGCGTCAGAACGGATGATGGTCACGACGATGAGCAGCCAACGGCGAGCCATGCCCGCCCGAGTTCGTGGAGCCCTGACCCATCTCCGAGACCGCGACACTCGCGATGCCCTGCGCTCCGCGCTGACCGCAGCCCGGGCGAACCGCCGGAGGCCCGTGGCGGCGGCGCCGTTTCGCTGCCCGTGCTGCTCGGGCGACACCTTCGAGACGATCCGCGTGCTGTGGCCCGAGCTCATCGAAGCGTGGAACGTCGGTCCCGCCGAGGTGGACTACATCAACCGAGGGCAGGGACTCACCTGCGCGACGTGCGGATCTCGCCTGCGCTCGATGGCGCTGGCGCACGCCGTGATGGCGAAGCTGAATCTCGGACTGCCCTTCTCGGCGCTCTCGCTTCGTCATCCCCTCCTCCGGATCCTCGAGGTCAACCGCGCCGGCGAGGTCACCCAGTTCTTACGGGCGTTCTCCGGACATGTCCTCGCTGAGTACCCCGCCGTGGACATGATGCGCCTGCCGTACGACGATCAGTCCTTCGACGTGGTGCTGCACTCGGACACGCTCGAACACGTGCCCGATCCGAGGCGCGCGATGTGCGAATGCCTTCGCGTCACGCGGCCCCACGGCTTCGTGGCGTTTACCACCCCGATCATCCATGGACGGCTGACCCGCTCCCGCCTCGGTCTCCCCGACAGCTTCCACGGGTACGAGGGCGCCGTTGAGCCCGACCTGAGGGTCGAGACCGAGTTCGGGGCCGACCTCTGGGCGGAGGTGCTCGCGGCCGGCGCGGCCTCCTGCGAGTTCGTGAGCCTCGAGTTCCCCGCTGGCGTCGCAGTGGTGGCCGAGGCGACCTCGGCCAGGTAGAGCCCGGCGTATGCCGGTGTGGCCAGTTCGATCGCTCAGCGGACGAACTTGCGATCGGCGCCCGTGACGTCCGTGCCGATTGCCTCGCTTGCCTGTCCGAGGTCGAGCACGGCCATCTTGGCCGAGGCGGTGACACACACACGACCCTTCGAGTCCATTACCGTCGCTTCCGTCATGATGCGCCGCTCGTCCAGCGCGGCGATTCGCGCCTCGACGCGGTACGGCCGGCCGAGCCGCACTGGCCACTGGAAGTCCACGTCCAGATGCTGGGTGTATGCGAAGCGCTCGGACAGCGCGATGGTGGCCCAGCTCATGGCCTCGTCGATGAGCGCGAGGGTCACACCGCCGTGGACGAGGGTGGGCGCGCCCGAGAACTCCACCGGAAGCTCGAAGTCGGCGAACACCAACCCGGCGTTGGCGTCATGAAAGAAGGGCACTCGAAGTCCACGCGGGTTGGCGTCGTCGCAGACGAAGCAGCGGCTGTCGAAACCGAAGCTGGACGCATCCAACCGCTCAGCACTCACGGGTCATCTCCGTTTCACGAGCCAGCGCAGCTTCTCTGCCTTCTCAAACGCCGCCTCTCCGGCCAACTGGCCGATCGACGTCGACAGAGTCGGGTAAACGTGCATGAAGTCGCTGAGATCGCTCAGGCTGACGTCCTGCTCGATCGCGAGCGCAAACTCGTGAATCATCTCGCCGGCGGCGGGAGCCAGGATGTGAGCGCCGACGACGCGCTTCTTGTGGGTGACGACGAGGATCGCGCCCGTCGCGGCGCCGTCGGCCCGGGCCCGGTCGTTGTGAACCAGGTCCTGGTGCCACACCTCGACGTCGCCCTTGAACTGGCCTCGCGCCTCGGCTTCGGTGAGCCCGGCGTGGGCCAGCTCCGGGTCGGTGAAGGTGCACCACGGGACGCTGGCGACCACCTTGCCCTTCCCAGGGAAGAACATGTCCCGCACCGCGCGGACACCCTCGTAGGCCGCGGAGTGCGTGAACAGGAAGCGCCCCGCGATGTCGCCACAGGCGTAGATCGTGTCGACCGTCGTGCGGCCCCGGTTGTCGACGACCACACCCTTCGGGCCGATCTCGACGCCGAGTTCTTCGAGACCGAGACCCTCGATATTGGGTGAGCGTCCGACCGCGACCAGGATCTCGTCGGCCGCCCAGGTCCCGGGCTCGCCGTTCTCGGTCCCGTGGACGACCTTGCGGTCCCCGTCCCGGATGACGCGCTGGGTCTCGACGTTGAAGTGCAGGTCGACACCCTCATCTCCGAGGTGCTCGACGAGCAGGTCGACCAGCGTGGGCTCGTCGCGGGGCAAGATTCGCGGCCCCTTTTGCAGGAGCGTGGTCGGGATCCCGAGGCGGGTGAAGCCCTGCACCATCTCGACGGCGATCGGGCCGCCGCCGATGTTCACAAAGCTCGCCGGTGGGTCCGTCAATTCGAACAGGGTCTCGCTCGTCAGGTAACCGACCTCGTCGAGCCCCTCGACGGCCGGCACCGCCGGGCGGCTCCCGGTCGAGAGCAGCACGAAGCGGGCGTGGAGCTCTCGGTCGCCCTGGTTGGATTTGACCACGACCGTGTGCCGGCCGGTCACGCGAGCAAACCCGGCCACGATGTCGATGCCCATCTCGCGGAAGCGGTCTGGGTTGTCGTCGGTGGTCGCGACGCCGTGCTGCACCGACCGGATCCGGTCCCAGACCTTCGAGCGGTCGATCTGGGGTGTGACGGCTCCGATTCCCCACTCGTCGGCGTGGCGCAGATGGTGTGCCACCTTGCCGGAGGCGAGGAGCGCCTTGCTCGGAACGCAGCCCGTCCAGAGGCAGTCCCCGCCGACCCGGCCCCGCTCCGCGACGGCAACCCTCAGGTCGAGGGTGGCGGCGAACTCGGCGGCGACCATGCCACCCGAGCCCATCCCGACGATCACCAGGTCGAACTCGTCGGCCATCGCCTGCTCTCCTCGCCAGTGCTGGGAATCGCAATCTACCGAGGACTGGTTCGTCCCCGACCGCCCCGGTGGATCATTGGCCCGACGCGGCCGCCCGGTCGCTCTCTTTCGCGACCCCGGCGACCTCGCCGCCACGACGCTCGCCGCCCTGGGGGCCGACTATGACGACATGAGGAACCGGCTCATCGAGAAGCTCGCCGGATTCGCCAAGCGCTGACCGACCGTCCAACGCCTGCGCCGACCGGGGCGGGCTCGGACCGAAGCCCGACCACACTGACCGCGGCCGCGGGTCCGGGTCGGGGGTCCACCCCTACACTTGCTGGCGCTCGTCCCCCGCGTCGAAGGTCAGCCCGGTATGCCTTGCCTCCACCGCTCCGTTGGTCGCTACGGCGCGGCGCGTTCCCATGGTCGACGTCGAGACGCCGCCCGCAGCCGCTAAGGCGGGCGGCTCCCGGGTGGAGCTCACCGTCTTGCTGCCGTGCCTCGACGAGGTCGAGACGATCGGGATCTGCGTCGCCAAGGCGCGGCGGGCGATCGCGGACCTCGGCGTGGTCGGCGAGGTCGTCGTGGCCGACAACGGGAGCAGGGACGGATCGCAGCAGCTCGCGCTCAGCCGGGGCGCCCGAGTGGTCGACGTGCCCATCCGCGGGTACGGGGCGGCTCTGCGGGCCGGCATCGCCGCGGCGCGCTCCGAGTTCGTGATCATGGCGGACGCCGACGACAGCTACGACCTCTCCAATCTCGAACCGTTCCTTCGCGAGCTGCGCCAGGGCTCCGACCTGGTGATGGGCAACCGCTTCGCGGGGGGCATCGAGCCGGGCGCGATGCCGCGGCTGCATCGCTACCTCGGGAACCCCGTCTTGTCGTTCCTCGGCCGCCTGTTCTTCCACAGCCGGAGCCGCGACTTCCATTGCGGCATGCGCGGCTTCCAGCGGTCGAAGGTCCAGGCGCTGCAGCTGCGAACCACGGGCATGGAGTTCGCCAGCGAGATGGTCGTGAAGGCCACGTTGGCGCAACTCGTGATCACTGAGGTCCCCACGACGCTCTCGCGGGACGGCCGGACGCGTGCCCCCCACCTGAACACCTGGCGCGACGGCTGGCGCCACCTTCGCTTCCTGCTGCTCTACAGCCCGCGCTGGCTGTTCTTGTATCCGGGAATCGGGCTCATGGTCGCCGGCGTTGCGCTGGGCGGGGCGCTGCTTGCAGGTCCGGTCAAGATCGGTGGCGTCGGCCTTGACGTCAACGCCCTCATCTACTGCATGGTCGCGGTGCTCATTGGGTTCCAGTCGGTGCTCTTCGCCGTGCTGGCCCGCGCGTTCGCGATGAACGAATCAGTGCTCCCGCCCTCACTCACCATCGACCGGGCCTTCCACGTCGCCACGCTCGAGCGGGGCCTCGCGGTGGGGGGCCTGCTGCTGCTGGTCGGGCTGGGCTTCACGGTGTACTCACTCGTGCACTGGGGGTCGGCGGGCTTCGGGGCCCTCAACGCGCGGGACGGAATCCGCCTGGTAGTGCCCGGCGCGACGGCCACCGTGCTCGGCTTCGAGGTCGTGCTGGCCAGCCTCTTTCTGAGCATCCTCGGGCTCGCCCGCAAGTGAGGGCCGAGCCGGGCCGCTCGCAGCCGACCGTGAGCGCCGTGGTGCTCGCCTACGGAGACGAGCCCTGGCTTGAGAAGTGCGTGCACGCGCTCGTGGAGTCGGAGTATGTCGACGTCGAGGTGGTGCTCGTCGACAACGGGTGTACCGACGGGGCCGTCGCGCGGCTCCGCGACGTCCCGGGTGTCGTCCACGTCGGCGACGGGCACAACCTCGGCTTCTCGGGCGGCTGCAACCTCGGCGCCGCGGCGGGGGGTGGCGAGTACCTCGCCCTCGTCAACGGCGACCTCATCGTGGAGGCCGAGACGATCGCTCGTCTCGTCGAGCTCGCCGCCGACGACACGATCGGCATCGCCGCCGGGAGCGTCCGGTTGGCCGAGAACCCCGAGCTGCTGAACACGGCCGGCAACGGCATCCACTTCCTGGGCTTTAGCTGGGTCGGCCACTTTGGGGAGCCCGCGGCCCGGGAGGCTCGAGCCCGCGACGTCGCGGGCGCGATGGGCGCGCTGCTCCTGCTCCGCCGCAACGTGTGGGAACGGCTCGGCGGCTTCGACGACCATTACTTCGCGTTCCACGAAGACGCCGAGCTGAGCTGGCGCTGCTGGCAGATGGGGCTCCGCGTGCGGTACGTGCCGGACGCCATCGGTATCCACCGCTACGAGTTCGGACGCGTGCCGAACAAGCTCTACCTCGCGGAGCGCAACCGGCTGATCTTCGTCCTCACGAACTGGGAGAGCCGCACCCTCGCGCTGCTCGCGCCCGCGTTTGTCGCCGTCGAGCTTGCCGTGACGATGGCCGCCTGGCGGGGCGGATGGCTGCGCCAGAAGGTGGCGGGCTGGGCCTGGCTGTTCCGACACCGGGCCTGGCTGCGGGTCAGACGCCACGCGGTGCGCGCCACGCGACGCGTCAGCGACCGATCGCTCGCGCCGCTGCTGTCGACACACCTCGACGCCCGCAACTTTCCCATCCCACCCGTGTTGCAGCCCCTCGACGATCTCCTCGCCGGCTACTGGGCCGTCGCGCGCCGATTCCTCCGGGAGGAGCAGCGGTGAGCGGACCGGGAGACACCGAGGCGGACGACCAGCGCGATCAGCAATACGCCGACCGGCTGGTCGCGCTCGGTGATGTCTGGTGGAAGCGGCTCCTCGGCGCGCAGCTCCCGTACCGCTGGAACCTCCGACGACTCCAGCCGGGGTTCACGCTTGACATCGGCTGTGGGACGGGCCGCAACCTCGAGCACCTGGCCGGCCACGGGGTCGGCGTCGACCCCAACGCGGCGGGAGTGTCCATCGCCCGCTCGAAGGGCTGGGAAGCCTTCAGCCCCGCGGCGTTCGAGGGATCCCAGTACGCCCGTCCGGAGACCTTCGACTCGCTGCTCTTCGCCCACGTCCTGGAGCACCTCGCAGTGGAGGACGCGGTCGACCTGGTGCAGCGCTACCTGCCGTACCTGCGGCACCCCGCGACGATCATCATGATCACGCCCCAAGAGAGCGGCTATCGGTCCGACGACACCCACGTCGAGTTCCTCGACTTCACCGCGCTGCTCGAGCTGGCTGAGGCGTGCAACCTCTCACCCACTCGGCAGTACTCGTTCCCGTTGCCGCGCCCGATGGGGCGGCTGTTCCGCTACAACGAGTTCGTCGTGGTCGCCACGTCAGCGTGACCCGCTGACGAGCGGGCCGGCGGCTCGACTTCCGCCGACGGGGTGTCCGTGAGCGGCGGCATCCAGAGCAGCCAGATCGCGAGCGCGGCGATGACGACGAGGTACGCCACCAAGAGGAGGATGACGGGCACGGGGGGATTCCACCGCGGGTGCACGAAGAAGAAGAAGGTGGCGTCGTACCCGACGGTGCTTCGGCGCAGGCTCTGCCCGAAGGCGACGAACTGGCCGAACACGAACACGGCGGCGAGGATCCCGGCCAGCCGGCCCCGGAGCGCCGGCGCATTCGTCGCCCGTGCGATGAGGATCCCCGCCACGATCGGTACCCCAGCCGCCAGCGGCAGCCCGTACCGGCCCTGCCAGAGATACCCAGCGCCCTTGGCTGACGAAGCCTCCAACACGATTGGGATCGCGATGGCCAGCGCGAGAATCCCTCCGAGGACCGCGGCGCGCAGCCGTGAGCTCCAGGCGAGCGCGAGCACGAGCAGCAAGCCGAGCACGAACACCCAGGCGACGAGTACGCCGCGCGGGACGGGCGTGTCGAGCCAGCCAAAGTTCCCGACCATCTGGGAGAGGAACCGGAAGCTGTCGCCAAACGACGTGCGGAGCACGAGACTCGTCGGATCGTGACTTGCCGCGCCCGGGTTGGTGAGGTTGAGGCCCCCGGCCAACGCGACCCAGGCGACCTGGGCGACCACGCTCACCGCGACGAGCGCACCCCACGCCCGAGTGGCTCGATTCTGTACGAGGTTGCGGAGGCCGGCCCGGCCGGCCAGGAGAGCGACGACGACCGCGATGATCGCCACCCACAGCGGGCCCAGCTGCCGGCACAGCGCAAGCGCCGCGGCGGCGATGCCCGCCCGACGCAGCAACCGCGGATCAATCCGGTCGCGGGACTGGACGGCGAGCACCGAGCCCGACGCCCACAACGAGATGGCGGCGGCGATCTCCACGCCGCTCGGGTTGACCACCGAGCCCAAGAACAACGCCATCGGCGTGATCGCGAACGCGTAGCCGATCGCCGCGATTCGCTGCTCCCCCAACTCGGCAACGGAAGCCGCGCCCAGTGCCAACAGCGCCGCGACGAGCAGGACCGCGACCAGCCGCATGGCGTAGACAGTGTTCAGCGCCGACGAGACCAGCGACGGCACTCCGACCACCAGGTAGTACGCCGGCGGGTACCGGCCGTACTCCGCGGCCGTGCGGACCGCGCGTTCCGAGTGCGAGTAATGCGCACAGCTGACCGGGATGTCATTCCGAAACGCGAAACATCGGGCTGCGGAGCCGCTCACGAAGGTGGCGGGGGCTCGAACCGCCGTGTAACCACCGGGCCGACCCCGCACCTGGGGCTCGGCGATCTCGCCATGCACGACCGTGACGGCGCGCAGCACGTGCTGCGGCTCGTCGGGGGCATTAAACAGCGGCGTCGCGACGGTCCAGCACAGCCCGGCCGCGGTGAACAGCGCGAAGGTCGCCAAGAAGAAGCGGCGACTCGTCACCGGGCCAAGCCGGTCCACCCAGCCCGTGAGCCATCCGGCCGGACTCCCGGGCGTCATGACGCCGGTCACGGCGCCTGCCGGGGAGCCGACCCGGTCTCGACGCCGAACCATTCGGCCGAGCCGTTACCCGGACCCGCGAGTCGCCGTCGTGGCATGCCGGCCTCACGCGCCCGGATCACGCCGGGCCCGGAATCTGGCGACCAGATCGGCACGCGCGGCCGCGGCCCGACCGTCTTGCCCAACAAACCCGTCGCCGCACTCGCTGAGGCTAACCAGAAACCTGCCCTGTGCCCCTCGCCCGCTCGTCGGCATCGCTAGGACGATGTCGAACCGCGCTCACGCCGGGAATTTGGCCGTGACGACCGCGCCGTGCTGCGTTCCCCGGGCACATTCTCTGCGGTCGGTCCTCACCACCGTCCCGATCGACGATCGAGCCGCCGGTGCCGTCCCGCCGACCTGTGAGCCCGAGGGCGGGCCGCCGATGACTCCCGAGGGCGGCCCACGCCTCGAACGCACGAGGTCGTGGGACGCGACGGGTCGAGTGGCGCTGTGTGGCTCACCCGTCGGCGTCGCGTGCGATCAGCCCGGCGCGGCTGCCGGGTCCGTGCTCAAGCCGCCGCCGAGGGACTGCCATCCCGACCAGGTGCTGCCGTTGAAGTGCTGCACCCACAGCGCGTTGTCAGGTCCCCGGACGAGCGCGAACGTGCCCCCGGCGTCGGTAGCGGCGGTGGGGTTCGACGTGACCGCTCCGCCGAGCGACTGCCATCCCGACCAGGTGCTGCCGTTGAAGTGCTGCACCCACAGCGCGTTGTCAGGTCCCCGGACGAGCGCGAACGGGCCCGAGGCGTTCGCAGTCGCGGTCGGGCTTGACGTGACTCCGCCGCCGAGGGACTGCCATCCCAATCCGTGGCCGCTGGCGTTGAACTGCTGTGACCACAGCGCGTGGTCGTTGCCGCCGGCGAAGACCCAGGTCCCCGAGGCGGTCGCCGTCGCCACCGGGTCGGTCGTGATCCCTCCCCCCAGCGCCTGGTATCCGGACCACTGACCCGACGTGAAGGACTGCCAGAACACGGCGTGGCCGTTCCCCCCGACGAAGACCGACACGCCCGACGGTCCCACCGTCGCCGCCGGGTCTGACGTCACGTACCCGCCGAGAGACTGCCACCCGGACCAGGTGCTGTTCGTGTAGTGCTGCCACCACAAGCCGTTGTCTGGACCGCGGACGAACACCCACAGGCCCGAGGCATCCGAGGTGACAGCCGGATTCGAGGTCACGTACCCGCCGAGAGACTGCCACCCGGACCAGGTGCCGTTCGTGTCGTGCTGCCACCAGAGCGCGTGGTCGCCCCCGACCACGAACACGGACATCCCGAGCGGTCCTGTCGTCGCCGCCGGGTCGGAGTCGACCCCACCGCCGAGCGATTGCCATCCCGACCAGGGGCCGACACTCGCTGGCTCCTGCTGCGTCCAGAGCCCTCGGTCGTTTCCCCCCACGAACGCGAACACCGACAGGTTCGGGGTGGCGGACTGCTCCATCGACCGGGTCTCGCCGGACGAGTTCACGGCCGACACCTCGTAGAAGTACGTCGTGTTGTTCGTGGCGGTGGCGTCGTTGTACGTCGTCGTGCTCGCCGACAACGTCACCAGTGGCGTGGCGCCCTCGCCGCCACTCGTCGTCCCGCGGTAGACCTTGAACGCAGTGATCGCCGTCCCCCCGTCGGCAGGCACGTTCCAGGCGAGCGCGACCTGGCTACTCCCGGGCGTCGCTGTGAGGGTGGGGGCGCACGGTGTCGTCATGAGATCCGTCGCCGACATCTCCGGGGAGCGGAGGCTCTCGCCGACCGTGTTCACGGCCGACACCTCGTAGAAGTACGCCGTGCAGGGCGAGACGCTGGCGTCCGGGTACGTCGTGGTGGCCCCCGACACCGACGTCAACAACGACTCGCCGCCGCTGCTCGTGGCCCGGTAGATGTTGTACCCGCTGATCGGTGAACCGCCGTCGGACGGAACTGTCCAGGACAGGTTGACCGCGCCCACGGCACCGGTCGCGGTGAGCGTCGGCGGGCCGGCACCCGTGTAGTCCAGCTTGTTCGGCGTCCCGGCCGTCGCGTTCGAGATCACGTTCGGGGTTGCGTCACCGTCGATCGCCGCCTTCACCGTCGCCGGCGTGGCGGCCGTGTGCTCGCCGAGGTAGAGGGCGGCGGTCCCTGCGACGTGGGGCGTCGCCATCGACGTGCCGCTGAGCGTGCAAGTCGAGCCGGGACAGATCGTGGAGCCCGGGCTTCCGTCGGAGGTGATGTTCACGCCCGGCGCGTACAGGTCCACGCACGACCCGAAGTTCGAGAAGGAGGCCTGGGTGTCGTTCGTGGGATCGCTGGCCGCGGCGGTCAGCGCCGGCCCGTTCGTACCGCCGTCGTCGGACGGCGACGACGAGCAGGCGTTGGTACTGCTGTTCCCGGCGGCCACGGAGAACGAGATGCCACTGCCGATCGCGGTGTTGATGGCGTCATCAAGAAACTGGTCGTTCTCCCCGGGGCCCGTGCCGAGGCTCATGTTGGCCACCGCCGGTTTGACGGCGTTCGCCATGACCCAGTCGACCCCGGCGATCACACCGGAATCGCTGCCCGCTCCTGTGCAGTCGAGCACGCGAACCTCGACGAGGGACACCCCCTTGGCAACGCCGTACTCGGTACCGCCGAGGATGCCCGCGACGTGGGTGCCGTGGCCGTAGCAGTCAGTCAGCATGCCGCCAGTCGTTTCACACGGAGAACTTGCGACCACGCAGTCGGCGCCGAACGACTCGCGTCCGCTGAAGTCGGGGACGCTCGGCGCGATTCCGGTGTCGATGATGTAGGCGTGCACGCCGGAGCCGTTGGCACCGTAGGTGTAGGTGCTGTCGAGGGGGAGGTTGTGCTGGTCGATGCGGTCGAGGCCCCTGGCTCCGAGCCCGTCCACGCCCGTGAACGGAGCGGTCGACGGAGTGGGGGGCTCGGTCGTGGTGGCGTGGACGACGCCGTCTTGTTGAACGGAGGCCACAGTCGGCTCGTCGGACATGGCGACGGCTTGGGCGGCGTTCATTCGGACCGCGAAGCCGTGCAGCGCCAACTGGTAGGTGGCGAAGACGGCGCCGCCGTGCTTGGCGGCGAGCTGGTTGGCCTGGGTCGGGACGCTGCTCGAGGTCGCGTTCTTGAGTGTCACGATGTACTGGTCGGGTATGGGCTGGGCGGCCGGTCGGACGTGGCCCGGGGTGCTGGGTGGGGTGACAACCTGTGTCGAGCTGCCGCCACTGGGCGGGCTGGTGGGGGTCGTGGTGGAGGGCGAGCCCGGGCCGGTCGCGGCCGCCGCGGCGGTGCCGGCGCCGCCGAGCGCGAAGGCCACGGCGGCGGCGAGGCACAACTTGGAGATGCGAGTCATCGGCACTCCGGACGCGGGCGGCCATCGGGGGGAGACGGTGGACATGAATCTACCGAGCGGCCGTCGAACCCACGGTTCAGGCCAAAGTTGGGCACCAGCGACAGGCCTGGCCTGATGTCGCTGGCACGATGACGCGCTGCGCGGGTGGGGACGGTCACAGGCGTCGGGAGGGTGTCGCGCATGCCACGGCGGCCCGTTCGACGCGTCGTGCTCCCAGGATCGGGCTGGCAGAGGGAGCACCGATCCCTTGGGGCGGGAGCGTTCGGGCTCCGGTCGCGGTCGGCCGGGAGGTTCGACCGTTCGTGCCTCATCTCATCCCTATCGACGCTTCGCCGGGGTCCCTGATGCTGGTCCTCCCCGCGCCGCGCGCCGGAGCGTCTGCGCTCGGCGGACCGTTCGGGCCCCGGGGCGTGCCGGCCCCGCCGTTCGCCGAGGCGACCGACCCGACGGGTCGAGCGCCGTGCGGGAGAGCTGTCCGGAACCGCCCATAAAGACCGGCGGTTCGCGCCGGAGGTCGGGCCCGGCCGCGGGGAGGCCTCGGAGGCCGCCGGGCGCATCCGGGCGAGCCTTCGGCGCCCAGCGGAGGCCGACGGTCACCGCGAAGTCCCCGGCCCGAGCCGCCCCCGGGGGCTCGAGCGCTGGCCCGACAGGGTGGTGCCCGGTTACCCATAGCGGCGAGCGCGGCTTTGCCCGACCTCGGCCGTGTATCCGAGTGGCCCGCGTCCGCGGGCGGCGCGGCGCCGACCCGGTCGCGCGTGAATTCCACCGGACGACCTGACCGGTGTCCGGCCCGCCCGGCTAGCGTGTCGCCGTGCCTGCCCGAGTTGTCGGCGGCGCTCTGCGGAGCCGGCGAGCCACGCGGCGCGCTCGATGAGCGTTCCTCCCGCGGGCGCGCCTTCTGCGCAGCGACCATCGAGTGGCGAGGTCGGGGCGGTGCGCGGCGCCGAGCATGCCTGGGGCGTGGTGGGCGTCGGAGACGAGAGCGGTGTGGTGCAGTGGGTGAGCCCATCGGTCGAGCAGGTCCTGGGCTACCCGGCCGTCGAGCTCGTCGGTCAGTCAGGAGTTGAGCTGCTGCACCCCGACGACCTCGACCTGGTTCACGACGCGTGGGTGTCCGCGCTGGCCGACCCTGGGGCTTCGAGCCCGCCGCGGACGGCACGCTGTCGCTGCCGAGACGGAACATGGCGTGAGTTGGAGATCGTGCTCACGAACCTGCTGGCCGAACCGGCCGTGCGCGGGATCGTCGTCAACGCGCGCGCCAGCCCGGCGCCGGTAGGCGGGACGGCGGCGAGCCCGGCGGGCTTCCGCCAAGCAGTCGATGAGGCGCCGGCGATGATCTGGATGGCGGACGCCACCGACCGGGTCGTCTTCTTTAGCCGCCGCTGGTACGAGTTCACCGGCCGCAGTCCCGAGACGGAGCTCGGCCGGGGCTGGGAGGCCGGCGTGCACCCCGACGACCGCGGTCGCGTCGCCCAAGCACTCCAACTGCGGGCCGCGCAACCCCAAGCTTCCGAGATCAACTACCGAGTCCAGGCCGCGAACGGCGCCTATCGCTGGGTGGTCGACACCGGCGTTCCCCGCTACGACGCGAACGGCGCGTTCGCTGGGCACGTCGGGACGGCGATCGACGTCACCGAGCAGGTCGAAGCGGAGGTGGCCGAGAGCCGGTTCCGCGCGCTGATCGAGTACGGGCACGATCTCGTGGCAATCTTCGACGGTGACGGTTGCTTCGCGTTTGCGAGTCCGTCGCACCGGGCGACCCTCGGGTACGAGCCCGACGAGCTGATCGGGACTCTGGCACTCGACCTCGTGCACCCCGACGATCGCGAGGCCGTCACCGAGCAGCTCTGCGTGACCACCCTCCCGAAGCCGGTCGAGTATCGCCTGCGCCGCCGGGACGGGTCGTGGCGCTGGGTCGAGGCGGTCGCGACCTCCCAGACCGAGAATCCCGCAATCGGCGGGGTCCTCGTGAACGGGCGCGACGTCACCGATCGTCGCCGGACCGAGCACATCTCGGCCGGACAGGCCCGCATCCTCGAAGGCGTCGCGCGCGGTGCCCCGTTGGCCGACACGCTCGACGCGGTCGCTCGGCTCGTCGACACCTGGGTGCTCGACGGTCGCACGCTGATCACGACGGTCGAGGCGGGTCAGGTCTTACATGTCGTGGCGGCACCGAACCTCCCACCGGCGTGCATCGACGCCCTCGAAGGTTTCGCCGTGCCCGTCGACGCGCCGCCGCCTCCCGATGCAGTCGTGTGCGGCGCGATCTCGCCGGCCGCCAGCTCCGGTGCGGCCAAGACCCTGCGGCAGCACGGCTTCACGAGTTGGTGGACGCTGCCGATCGTCGCGGCCGGAAGCGACCGTGACCTCGGCGCGCTCCAAGTCCTGCGAACCGACGACGCCGAACCCCAGGCGGGAGACAAGCAGATGCTCGAGGTGGCGGCGAGCCTCGTCTCGGTCGCCATCGAGCGCGACCGCACCGAGGCCCGGCTGTCTCATCAGGCGCAGCACGACGCGCTCACCGGACTGCCGAACCGGGGTCAGGTGATCGACCGGTTGCGCTACATCGGACGCCACGAGCGCCAGGGCGGCCCGGATGTGGCGGTCATGTTCGTGGACCTCGACCGGTTCAAGGTCTTGAACGACAGCGCGGGCCACGAAGCTGGAGACCGCCTGCTCGTGTCGATGGGGGCTCGACTCCACGAGGCGCTGCGACCGGGTGACCTGATCGCGCGCTTTGGCGGCGACGAGTTCGTCATCGTCTGCGAGCAGCTCGACGGGATCGACGCCGCCCTGGCTCTTGCCGACCGGCTGCTACGCATCGCTCGTGAGCCGTTCGATCTCGACGGACTCGAGGTCGCGATCACGGTGAGCATCGGCATGGCGGTCGCAGACGGTCGGCCTCCCGAGGCGATGGTCCGCGACGCCGATGCCGCGATGTACAAAGCCAAGGAGAAGGGGCGTGACCGGGTCGAGGTCTTCGATGCTCGGCTCCGCGAGGACGTCGTGGCACGCCTCGATACCGAGCGGGAGCTGCGCCACGCGCTGGTGCACGGCGGCCTCGTGGTGCACTACCAGCCGATCGTGTCGCTGCGGACCGGGGGACTGGCCGGCTTCGAGGCCCTGCTGCGCTGGGAGCATCCGAACCGGGGGCTGCTCGCACCGGCCGATTTCCTCCACGTCGCCGAGGAATCAGGGTTGATGCGACCGATCGGCGAATGGGTCCGGGCCGAGGTGTGCCGCACGGCGGCGCGCTGGCACCGGGAGCACCCCGAGTGGGGCGGGTTCGTCACCAGCATCAACCTGTCCGCGGCGGAGCTGTCGGATCCGCACCTGTCGACCACGATCGCCAAGACCGTGCTCGACTCGGACATCGACCCGGCCCTGTTGTCGTTCGAGATCACCGAGCAGCTCCTCCGCCGGGACGCGGAGGCCGCCCAACTTTTCTTCGCCGACCTCCACGAGCTCGGCGTGCTCCTGGCACTCGACGATTTTGGAAGCGGCTACTCGCCGTTGCTGCACCTCAAGGAGTTCCCGATCGACGAGATCAAGATCGGCCGGGGATTCGTCAAGGAACTGGGCTCGGACCAGTTCGACGACGCCATCGTCGACGCCGTCGTCGACCTCGCACACCAGCTCGAGCTCACCTCGGTGGCGCTCGGGATCGAGACCGAGGCGCAGGCCGCCCGGCTGCGCGCGGTGGGTTGCATGCGCGGTCAGGGCTACTGGTACGCCGGGGCTCTGCCCGAGGTGCTCGCCGAGGCGTGGGCCAGTCGCCGCATCCCGACCTAGCCCCACCGGACGGGCCGCCGGCCGGTCCGCGGGTCACGTCGATCGACGCGAACGGGGAGCGCGGACCGTCGCGAGTCCCCCTTAGCGGCCGATCCGGCTCAGGATCTCCACCGCCCAGCCCACGTCCGGCGTCGGCGCCCGGCGGTCGGCCAGCGCGGCGGGTACGTCGATCTCGAGTCGCACCAGCGCGCCACCCAACGTCTTGCCGAGGTTGTCGGCGCGCAACGAGCGAGGCCCACCACCGCCGAGCGCGTCGTGGAGCACGAAGTTGAGCGCCAACACGTTCGGGGCCTCGTAGCGCTCAACGGCCCCCGTGACGAACCCGCCGAAGTGCTCCTTGACCCGCGCGGCGGTCACCGCGGCGCGCACCAGCTCGTACACCTCGGGGTCGGGAGCGAAGAGCGCCACGTCGGAGATGTTCCCCTTGTCGCCCGCTCGGTAGCCGCAGCCGAGGTCGTAGAGGCGGACCCGGCTCACCGCACCTCCTCCAGCGTCACCGTGACGTGCGGGTCGATGAGCGCCTTGTCGACCAGCGTCGGCCACAGGCCGAGCAGCTCGCTGGGGGCGCCCGCGCCGCGTCCCATCCCCGTCATCCCCGCTGGGGGCCCGGACAGGGTCAAGGGGATCATCTCGCGGCCGACCAGCGACGCGGTGCGGGCATCGGCGCAGCGCCACGCGGCGCGCAGCATCACCTCGGGCACCTCCGCGGTGGTCGCGGGAACGGTGGGGCCGCCGAGGGCGTCGACACCCCAGAGCTCGAAGTGCCACTCGTCGACCGGGAGACCGGCGCCGCGGACCCGCTCGGCGAAGATCGCGGCGGTCGCGGTGGCCTTCTCGGCCGCCTCGGGCCACGAGAAGGCGATCCGTGCCTCGCCGGCCCAGCCCGCGTGGTGGCACAGCAGCGCCTTGTACGTGGCCGTGGCCGGCCCGCCCCGCACGTCGGTCACGCGCACCCGGTCGTCGCCCTCGTCGACGAAGTGGGCCGAGGTGAAGTCGGCGACGACGTCGGGGGACAGATACGCGGCGGGATCGTGGACCTCGTAGAGCAGCTGGTGGCGCACCGTGTCGAAGCTGACCCGTCCCCCCGAGTCGGGTGGCTTGGTGATCAGCGCGCTCCCGTCCCCGTCGACCTCGGCGATCGGATACGGCAGGTCCCAGGGTCGCGGGATCGTCCACCAGTCGCGGCTGAGGTTGCCGCCCGCGCTCTGCCCCGAGCATTCGAGCAGGTGCCCGACCAGCGTCCCGGCGGCCAGTCGGTCCCAGTCGTCAAAGGACCATCCGTGCTCGTGCACCAGGGGAGCGAGGAACAGCGCCGCGTCAGCGACTCGACCGGTGACGACCACGTCGGCGCCCGCGGCCAGCGCGTCGACGATGGGGCGCGCGCCCAGGTACGCCGACGCGAACAGCGCCGGCGCCGGGAAGTCGGCGAACGGTGCTCCCGACTCGAGGTGACGCAGCTCGGCCTGCCCGGCGATGGCGTCGAGGCGTCCGGTCAGATCGTCCCCCAGCACGGTCGCGACGGTGATGCCCGACAAGCCGAGGCGGTGCGCGGTATCGATCGCGGCGCGGGCCGCCGCGGTCGGGTTGATGCCACCCGCGTTCGTGATCACCTTGGTCTTCCCGGCCGCGACCGCCGGCAGCGCCGCGGCGAGATACGCGGGCAGGTCCCGGGTGTACCCCCGGGTCTCGTCGCGCTGGCGGTCCTTCTGGAGGATGGCGAGCGTCAGCTCGGCGAGCGCCTCGAGGCACAGATAGTCGACGCCGGCGTCGAGGAGGCCGGCGACCGAGCGTGGCGTGTCGCCGTAGAAGCCCTGGCCGCCGCCGATCCGGACGCCCACCAGCTCAGGCGTGCACGGCGGGGCGCCGGCCGGCCCAGGGGCGCGCCGCCTCCAGCTGGGCGGCGACGCGCACCAGCAGGTCCTCGCACGCGTAGGGGGCGACGAGCTGCACCCCGATCGGCAGGTTCCGCGACGCCTCCCAGGTGAGTGGCACCGACATGGCGGGCTGGCCGGTCACGTTGAAGGGCGCCGTGTAGCAGGCGAACGCCGTCGCCCGTGCCATGCCGTGCCAGGGGTCCTCGGTGGTGCTGACCACGTCGCCGATCACCGGCGGGGGCTCGGCCATCGTCGGGGTCAGCAACAGGTCGAAGCCCTCCCCGCCGGCGTCGACCGGCGACCACCACGTGGCCACCCGTCGCGACCAGGCGTGCGCCGCGTTCAGCGACTCGAGGTACTGGATGGCGCTGTTCTGCAGGCCGGCCTCGTAGTACGCCCAGGTGAGGGCCTCCATGTCGTCGGCGGTGAGGTCACGCCCGATCGCGCGGCCGGCTTCCCGGACGTCGTGGACCACGCCGGTGGTGAGAACGGTTGTGAAGTTCACCATGAGCGAGTCGTCGTCGAGCGCCGCCGGCGATGCCTCGACGACCTCGTGGCCGAGCGAGCTCAACAGCTCCGCCGCGTCGCGGGCGGCCGACTCACACTCAGGATCCGTGGCGGCCATGGCGGCCGGCGCCGTGGTGCGCAGCCCGATCCGCAGCCGCCTCGGGGTCACGCCGACCTCCAGGGCGAACGGGCGCGCCGGCGGAGACGCGTAGTACGGGTCGCCGGGCATCGGTCCGGCCAGCACGTCGAGGATGGCCGCGCTGTCGCGTACCGAGTGCGTGACGACGTGGCGTACCACCATCCCCGCCCACGCCTCACCGGCGTCGGGGCCGAGCGACACTCGGCCCCGGGTCGGCTTGAGTCCGAACAGCCCGCACGCACTCGCGGGGATGCGGATCGAGCCGCCGCCGTCGCCGGCGTGGCCGACCGGGACCATGCCCGACGCGACCGCCGCCGCCGACCCACCGCTCGAGCCGCCGGTGCCGTGGTCGGTGTTCCAGGGATTGCGAGTGGGGCCGTACGCCTCGGGCTCGGTGGTCGGCATCAACCCGAACTCGGGCGTGTTGGTTTTGCCGATGATCACGAACCCGGCCTGGCGCAGCCGGCTCACCAGCCACGTGTCGTGATCGCCGCGCCGCCCGGCGGCCTGGAGGGCCCGGTTGCCGAAATGCAGCGGGTCGCCCGCCGACATGGCGTCCAGGTCCTTGATCACCATCGGAACCCCGCGGAAGGGACCGTCGGGCAGCGCGCCGCTCGCCTCGGACCGGGCGACGTCGAACCGCGGGTGGATCACCGCGTTGAGCTCGGCATTCACCTTCTCGACCCGCGTGATTGCCGCGTCGACCAGCTCCTGGGGCGACAGCTCGCCGCGGCGCACGAGATCCGCCTGCGCGACGGCATCGAGGAAGGCGAGGTCGTCAGTCACGAGATCGACGGTAGCCGTCACCACCCACGCAGGTCGACCGGCCAGACCTCGACGACGTTCTCACCCTCCGTGACGTGCATGCGCTCGTGGTAGGCGACGGTCGGATCGATGTGGGCCGGCCACACCGCCACGCGTTCCCCGACGGAGGGAAGCCGAGCGCCGCCGTCGGCGCCCGGGTCGTCGTACGAGAACGTCACGTGCTCGTCCGAACAGAACCAGACCGTCGCCCCGTCGATGGCCGGGTTGCCGTGATCCATGCCGAGCGCCTTGAGTCCGCAGTCGGCGACCGCGTAGCCGCCGGCGAGGTTGGTGGAGATGACGGTCGCGACGACCGAGAGCGCGCGTCGGAACGGGAGGCCGAGCTCGCCGTACGCGAGGTCCATCAGCGCGTAGGAGCCGGCCTGGATCTCCGTGGCGAGCTCGTTGACGTCGTAGGTGCCGGTCCCGCCGGCTGAGACCAGCTCGCCGCCGACGTCGTCGTGGGCTCGGGCGAGCTCCGCCATGCACGCCGCGGTTTGGCGGATCCGCTCGGCGCGGTCGGTGAGCCCGACGACGTGACCCTCGTATCCCATGACGCCTCGTACCCCGAGACCCCGCCGACGCGCCTCGTCGGCCAGCCGTCCCGCGTCCTCCGGCGCACATCCACAGCGGGGCAAGCCCACGTTGACGTCGAGCACACACTCGCGCAGCCCCGCCCGGGCGGCGGCCTCGATCGTCGCCTCGGAATCGACCGCGACGGTGACGCGCGCGTCGAGGTGAGCGAGCGCCTCGAGGCGTTGCGGGTCGAGCACCTCGTTGGCGACGAGCAGGTCCTCGCCGAGCCCGGCGGCAGCCATCCCGATCGCCTCTCTCGGCGTGGCGCACGTGAACCCGGCATGGCCATGGGCGCGTTGGCGTCTCGCCACTGCGGTGGTCTTGTGGGCCTTCACGTGGGGGCGACAGCGCGGTCCGGGCAGTGCGGCGGCCATCGCGGCGAGGTTGTGCTCGAGCGCGCCGGCGTCGACGACCAACGCCGGCGTGCCGAGCTCGGAGAGGGTCGTCATGGCGCAGGAGCATGACACGCCAACCCTGCGCACGCCCACGGGTCGAGCCGGGCCGACGCCGCCGGGCGCGGTCGCCAGCGCATCCGGGCCGTCCTCCGCTGGGTGTCGCCGGCGCCGGCGCCGCCTACGTTCGGCGGGGGTGCTGTCCCAGCCCCTGTGCCACCATGCGAGACATGCCGGTGCCTGCGGAGCAGCGACGACCCAGCGAGCGTGATTGGCACACCGACGAGCTGCCCGCGACGCCCCAGCGCGACTTCCTCATCCCGGCCGAGCGCTGGGTCGAGGCCCCCGCCGAGCTGCGCGCCCTCGGATCCGACTTCGGGGTGCCGCTCGTCGCCTACAAGCGGCGCATCGGACGGTGGTTGCTCTGGCGGGCCGGTCCCGCGGTGGGGGCTGACGCCCGGTACGGCGCGCTGGACGCGGCCGATCCGACCCGCACGTACACGTTTCGGTTGCACGCCGACGGCACCGGCGAAGGCGTCGGCCCCGACGGGCAAAAGCACACCCGGTTCCGGGCGTGGAAGGAATCGCTGCGCGACGCGTAGCCAGACGCACGGGCTGCCGCGGGTCGGTGCCGCTCAGTGGTCCTCGCGCACCACCTCGCGGGCGTCCTTGTCCCCCCGGATTCCCCGGAACCGAGGCGCGCGCAGCGATCCCGCCGCGGTCCACTCGTGGAACACGACGTCCACGACCACGTCAGGGTCGACCCAGACCGGGTCCGGCAGCCGAGGCGGGTCGGTGAATGGGGAGGTCGCGCGTCGGCGGGTCGTGAGCGCCGACTCGAGTTCGGCGCGCGTCGTCTCGTTGACGCCCGAGCCGACCCGGCCGGCGTATCGCAGCGCGCCGCCCGGCTCCTCGTGGTAGCCGACGAGCAGGGAACCCAGGCGCCCGGCGAGGCGTCCATTGCCGTGGAGCCATCCGCCGACCACGAGCTCTTGTCCGGCGGTGACCTTCACCTTGCGCCACCCGTCGGATCGTTGACCGGGCCGGTAGGGGCTGTCGGCGCGCTTGGCGACGACGCCCTCGAGCCCCAGCTCCTGTGCGGCGCGCAGCACCGCGGCGCCGTCGCCGGCGCGCCCCGGTGGGGTCTGCCACCGGGGGCCGGCCAGCGCGAGCCGCTCGAGGAGCGCTCGGCGATCGTGGTAGGCGAGCGCGAGGGTCGAGTGGCCCTCGAGCCACAGCACGTCGAAGAGCATCACCGCCACCGGGTCGGTGGCGGCGAGCTGGCGGGCCTTGGCCGGCGAGCTGACGTGGATACGGCCCTGGAGACGCTCGAAGCTCGGACGCCCCGAGGCGTCGAGAGCCACGATCTCGCCGTCGAGCACCGCCTCGGTCGTGCCCATCGCCTCGCCCAGGCCGCGCAGCTCGGGGAACCGATCGGTGATGTCCGCGCCTCGCCGCGACCTGATCCGGACCCGTCCCCCCTCGACGGAGAGGAGGGCCCGCATCCCGTCCCACTTCATCTCGTAAACCCAGCCGTCGTCGTCTCGGGGGAGGGTCCTGGCAACGGCGAGCATCGGGGCCAGGTCGGTGGGCATCGCGGTGCGGGTCGGGTCGTCGGGGGGACTCATCCGGTGGATCATCCACTGGTTGTCGCGAGTGTGGAACAGGACGTACCGTCCGCGGACGCGCTCGCCGTGGAACGTGACGATCACCTCGTCGTCGCGCAGCTTCTCGGGCTCGTAGGTACCGGCGTCCCAGATCGACATGGTCCCCGCGCCGTACTGGCCGGCGGGGATCCCGCCGGAGAACTGCAGGTACTCGAGCGGGTGGTCCTCGGTCCGCACCGCCAGGTGATTGGGTCGGGACCGCATCGGGATCCCCTTCGGTACCGCCCACGACCAGAGCACGCCGTCGTGCTCGAGGCGGAGGTCCCAGTGGAGGCTTCGGGCGTGGTGCTCCTGGACCACGAAGCGCGGCTCGTCGGTGGGGTCGGCCGCGGCGCCGGCCGGGCCGGGCTCGGGTGTGCGGTCGAAATCGCGCTTGTCCCGGTAGGGGGCCAGCCGGTCGGGGGGCATCGGATGCCGACCGTACCGCCGCGTCAGCGCGGGAGCGTCAGGCGCGCCCGCTGCGCCTTGCCGCCCGGGGTGCGGGGGATCTCCGCGACGACCACGACCTGGCGGGGCAGCTCGGGGCTGCGCAGCCGCGACCGGGCGAAGTCGCGCAGCTCGTCGATACTCGGGGCGTCGACGCCCGGGGCGGCGACGACGAAGGCCACGACGCGCTCCCCCCACTCGTCGTCCGGCGCGCCGGCCACACAGACGTCGGCGACCGCCGGATGTTCGACCAGCGCCTGCTCGACCGTGGTCGGGCTCACGTTCACGCCGCCGGTGATGACGAGGTCGCGTCGGCGGTCGACCACGATCAGCGCACCGTCGTCGGCCCACGCGCCGACGTCTCCCGTCCGCAGCCACCCGTCGTCGAACGCGGCGCGGGTGCCGTCCGGGTCGAGCCGGTAGCCGTCCATCACCATCGCACCCCGGACCCGAATCTCGTCGCCCGCGCCGAGCTCGAGCTCCGCCCCCGGGATGGGCCATCCGTCGAGCACGAAGCCGCCCCCGGTCTCGCTCAGCCCGTACGCGTCGACGACCGGCGCGTCGGCGGCGACGGCCCACTCGCGCAGCGCGGCGGGGAGCGGGGCGCCACCCACGACGATCCGCCGGTACTCGTGGAGGGGGGCGTGCGCGTCGAGGAGGCGCCCGAGCATGGTCGGCACGACCGACACCAGCGTCGCCCCCTCCTGCTCGGGTGCCGCGGCGACCGCGGCCAGGTCGAAGCCCTCGTGCACGACGACGCCCTGCCCCCCGACGCGCGCCCGGGCCAGGATGGCGAGCCCCGCCACGTGGTGGAGGGGCAGACACACCAGCCAGCGATCGTCGCGCGTGAGCCCCAACGCCTCGTTGCAGCCCCGTCCGACCGCGGCGAGCCCGCCCTCGGTCAGCTCCACCGCCTTCGGGCCGCCCGTCGTGCCCGAGGTGAGCACGACCGAGCGGGTGTCGTCCGCCGCGGGAACACCGTCGGGCCAGGCCCGCCGACCGTCACCGTCGAGCAGGTGGGTCGGGCGCAGGCGGGCCAGCGCGGCGTCTCGCACCGGGGCGGGGGCGGTGGGGTCGAGCACCGCGACCGCGTGGCCCTCGTCCCAGGCCGCCACCACGGCCGCGGCGGCATCCGGGCGGGCGAGCGTGACGGCGACGAGCGGGGTCGGGCTCACGACACGATTTGGAGCCGTGCCGACGGCCCCCGTACCGTGGGAGCGAACACTCCCAGAGTCTAGGCGCCCCCGGGGGGCGATCGGAGGGCCTGTTGAGCGCCACCATCCGAGTGGGAGCCGAGTGGAAGCCCGGCGACGTCGAGTACGGCGACATCCGATACGAGACCGCCGACCTCCCGGGGGGTGCGGTCGCCAAGCTCACGATCGCCCGCCCGGAGGTCCGCAACGCCTTTCGCCCCCGCACCCTCTCGGAGCTCCAGGACGCGTTCGAGCGGGCACGGAACGACCCCCAGGTCGGCGTCGTGATCCTGACTGGTGAGGGTCCCGAGGCGTTCTGCTCGGGCGGGGACCAGCGGATCCGCGGCGACGACGGGTACATCGGCGACGACGGCGTCGGCCGATTGAACGTTCTCGACCTGCAGATCCAGATCCGTCGACTGCCCAAGCCGGTCGTCGCCATGGTCGCCGGCTACGCGATCGGCGGCGGGCACGTCCTGCACGTGGTGTGCGACCTGACCGTCGCGGCCGACAACGCCCGCTTCGGTCAGACCGGGCCCCGGGTCGGCTCCTTCGACGGCGGCTACGGGTCGGGTCTGCTCGCCCGCTCGGTTGGTCAGAAGAAAGCGCGCGAGATCTGGTTCCTGTGCGAGCAGTACGACGCGGTCGAAGCCGAGCGCCTCGGCTTGGTGAACGTCGTTGTTCCCCTCGAGGACCTCGAGGTGACGACCCTGGCCTGGTGCGAGCGGATGCTCGGCCACAGCCCACTCGCGCTGCGGATGCTGAAGGCGTCGCTGAACGCGGCCGACGACGGGCTCGCGGGGATCCAGCAGCTGGCCGGCGATGCGACGCTCCTCTACTACCTGAGCGAGGAGGCCCAGGAGGGCAAGCAGGCGTTCCTCGAACATCGCCGGCCCGGCTTCGACCGCTTCCCGCGCCGACCGTGACTGTGGATACCGAGGCCCCGGGCGGCGCCCGGCTGTGGCTCACCGGCGCCCGGCCTCGCACGCTGGGCGCCGCGGTCGCCCCCGTGCTGGTCGGCACCGCGGCCGGGTCGAGCGCGGCGGGTCAGCTCCTCGTGGTCCGGGGGGTGCTGGCCCTCGCGGTCGCGGTCGCGCTGCAAGTCGGGGTCAACTACGCCAACGACTACTCCGACGGTGTGCGGGGTGCCGACGCCGAGCGGGTCGGGCCGCTGCGGCTCACCGCCAGCGGACTGGTGCCGCCCGCCGCGGTGCGCCGCGCCGCGCTGGGCGCCTTCGCGGTGGCCGCCGTCGTCGGTCTCGCCCTGTCGCTGCTCGTCGAACCGTGGCTGATCCTGGTCGGCGCGGCCGCGATCGCGGCGGCGGCGCTCTACACCGGCGGCCCTCGCCCCTACGGCTACCTCGGGCTCGGCGAGGCGATGGTGCTCGTGTTCTTCGGGTTCGTCGCCACCGCCGGCTCCGCGTACGTGCAGCTGGGCCGGGTCCCGGCCGCCGCGTGGTGGGGCTCGGCCGCGGTGGGCCTGCTCGCGGCGGCGGTCCTGGCGACCAACAACATCCGCGACCGGGTCGGCGACGCGCGGGCCGGGAAACGCACCCTCGCTGTCCGCCTCGGCGAGCGGGGAGGTCGGCTCCTCTATGTCGTCTGCGTGGTCGGCGCCTTCGCCGCGGTCGTGGCTCTCGGGACGCTGCACCCGTGGGCGCTGCTCGGTCTCGTCGCGCTCCCCCTCGCGGTGCCGCCGGTCCGCCTCGTGCTGCGCGGCGCCTCGGGTCCGGCGCTGATCCCGGCGCTGGTCGCCACGGTGCGCCTCGAACTCGTCGCCGCGGCCCTCATCGCCCTCGGCCTGTGGATCTCGTGACCGGGGTGCGCGAGCACCGCCTCCGGATCGGCGACCGGACCGTCTGGCTGCTCGAGGGCCCGGCCGGGTGGGGTGAGTGCTCGCCGCTGCCCGGCTATCCGTGCGACCCGGCGGCGGCGTGGCGCGCCGCCGAGGAGGCGGCGACCCAGGGCTGGCCGGCGCCGCTCCGGGCCGCGGTCCCGGTGAACGCGCTCGTGACGCGGGCGCCGGTCGCCCCCGCTGCGCTGGCTGGCTACCCGGCGGTGAAGGTCAAGGTCGGCGGTCCCGGCGACGTCGAGCTGGTCGCCGCGGTGCGCGACGCGGTCGGTCCCCGAGTCGCGCTGCGGGTCGACGCCAACGGCGCCTGGGACCTCGACACCGCCGTCGAGGCGATCGGGCGTCTGGCCCGGTTCGACCTCGAGCTGGTCGAGCAGCCTGTCTCGTCCCTCGACGACCTGGCCCGCCTCCGGCGACGCGTCGACGTTCCCCTCGCCGCGGACGAGTGTGTGCGCAGCCCCGACGACGCCCGCCGCCTCCGCACGCTCGGCGCGGCCGACGTGCTGGTGCTGAAGGTGCAGCCGGTGGGTGGGGTCCGGGCGGCCCTCGTGCTCGCCGACCTGGCCGGCGTCCCCGCGTTGGCGAGCTCGATGTACGAGACGTCGGTCGGGGTCGCCGCCGGCCTCGCCCTCGCCGCCGCGCTCCCGGAGCTGCCCTACGCGTGCGGGCTCGCCCCGGGGGCCGGGCGGGCCGCCCACGACGTGACCCGCGAGCCCCTCACGCCGACGGCTGGGATGCTCGCCGTCCGGCCCGTCACCCCCGATCCCGAGCTGCTGAGCCGCTACTCGGTCAGCCCCGCCGTGTCGATCCATGAGGCCAGGTCGTGAGCGAGCGCGGCGGGCTGCTCCAGGTGGAGCGCGTGCCCGGCCCGGTCCACGATCCGCACCTCCGCGTTCGAGCCGATGGCCGACGCCATGCGACGGGCCGTGTCCGAGTAGGCCCGGTCGTAGCCTCCCGCCACCACCAGCACCGGCATGCTCAGCTCACCGAGCCGGTCCCACAGCGGCTCTTGGGCGCCCTGCCCGAGCTCCCGCAGCTGGTGGGCGAGGCGAAGCACCGTGTTGCCCCGCCGTCGGTCGTCGAGCATGGCGGCGTCCCGGGGCAGCGTTTCGAACAGCCGCTGGTCCAGCCACCGCTCGAGGAACACGTCCATGCCGTCGCGCTCGAGCTCTTGGGCCTGTCGCTCATCCGCCGCCTGGCGGGCTTCGCGGTCACCGGCACTGCGACTCCCCGCGGTCCCGCTCACCAGCGCCAACCCGTCGACGAACCGCGGGTTGTCGAGCGCCAGGCGCAAGGCCAGGCGGGCCCCCATCGAGTAGCCGACCCAGACCCCTCGACCACCCCGGTGGCCAAGCGCATCGGCGGTCCCGGTGAAGTCGAGGCCGTCGGGGACCTCGATGGCCTGCACGTCCCAGTCGGTGGGCAGCGCCCGCTCCACCGCCCGCCACGACACCGCCGTGTTGGTGAACCCCGGGACGAGACGCAGCCGCACCGATCGATCCTCGCATGACTCGCGACGCCAACGCCGCATTGGCCCGCACCCTCGTCGACGAATGGGCCCGGGCCGGCGTCACCGACGCGTGCGTGACCCCCGGGTCTCGCAATGCGCCGCTCGCGCTGGCCCTCGTGAACGACCCGCGGCTCCGGGTGCACCCCCACCTCGACGAGCGCTCGGCAGCGTTCTTCGCCCTCGGCTGCGCGCGAGCGTCGGGGCGGCCCGCCGTCGTGTGCTGCACCTCCGGGACGGCGGCCGCGCACCTGCACCCGGCGGTGCTCGAGGCGAGCCACGGGCGGGTCCCGCTGCTGGTGTGCACCGCCGATCGGCCCCCCGAACTGCGCGACACCGGCGCCGGCCAGACCATCGACCAAGTCGGCCTCTACGGCGGGGCGCTGCGGTGGTTCGTCGACGTCGAGGCGCCCGCCGATCGCCCCGGCGTCGGCACCTGGTGGCGGTCCCTCGGGGCGCGGGCGATCGCCAGCGCGACCGGCCCCCCCGCCGGCCCGGTCCACCTCAACCTGGCGTTTCGCGAGCCGCTCGCCCCGACCGGCGCGCCGCTCGTGGACGCGCCGGGCCGCCCCGACGGTCGTCCCTGGACCCGCGTCTCGCCACCCCGGCGGGTCCTCGACGACGACACCCTCGACGAGCTCGCGGCGATCGTTTCGGCCACCCCCCGGGGCCTCGTCGTCGCCGGGTGGGGCGCGGACGCGCCACTCGGCACGCTCGAGCGGTTCGCGACCGGGGCGGGGTGGCCGGTGCTCGCCGATCCGCTCTCCGGACTGCGGCACGGGGCGCGGGCCATCGGCGCCTACGACCCGCTCCTGCGCGTCGCGGGCTTCGCGGCCGGCCACCAGCCCGATCTCGTCCTGCGGCTCGGGGCGCCGCCAACCGGCGCCGTGACCACACAATGGCTGGCCGGACTCGGCGATCAATGGCTCGTGGACCCCGACGGATGCTGGCTCGATCCCGCGCACGCCGTCTCCCGCCGCCTGGCGGTCGACGCCGGTCCCCTCCTCGACTCGCTCACCGACCGGCTGAGCGTCACCGAGCGCGCGTCGCCGTGGCGCGCCGCGTGGGAGGACGCCGACCGGCGGGCACGGCGCGCCATCGACGACCAGCTGGCCGACGCCGAAGAGCCATTCGAGGGCCGCGTCGCTCGGGACGTCGTCGCCACCCTCCCCGACGGCTCGACGCTCGTCGTCGCGTCGAGCATGCCGGTCCGGGACATCGAGTCGTTCGCCGAGCCTCGCCCGGGCGTCCGGTTCGTCGCGAACCGCGGGGTCAACGGCATCGACGGGCTCGTCTCGACGGTGCTCGGCGTGGCCGCCGCGTCCGGCGTGCCCACCGTGGCGCTCACCGGTGACCTGTCGTTCCTGCACGATGCCAACGGCTTGTTGGGCGTCACCCGGCGCGACCTCGACGCGGTGTTCGTGGTGGTCGACAACGACGGGGGCGGGATCTTCTCGTTCCTGCCGTACGCCGAGACGGTCGACCCTGGACCCTTCGAGACGGTGTTCGCCACCCCGCCGGGCGTCGACCTCGCCGAGCTGGCCGCCGCGCACGGCGTGCCGGTCGCCGACGTGGAGAAAGCCTCCGCGCTGGCGCCGGTCCTCACCCGGGCCCTCGACGCCGGCGGCGTACGGGTCGTGCGGGTACGCACCGACCGGGCCGCCAACGTCGCCCGCCACCATGAGGTGTGGGCGGCGGTCGCCGCCGCGCTCGCCGCCGCCTGACCACGGTGGCGCCGGGGGTGCGTTACGGGCAGACCAGCGTGTGGAGCATCGGCTCGAGCTTGGCTTGGGTCTCCGCCCACTCGGCGTCGGGCTCGGAGCCGGCCACGATCCCGGCGCCGGCCCACAGCACGGCGCGCCGACCCTCGAGCTCGGCGCCGCGCAACGCGACCGCCCACTCGCCGTCGCCTCGCCCGTCGACCCATCCGACCGGGGCGGCGTACCGCCCGCGGTCCTCGAGCTCGAGGTCGGCGATGACGTCCAGCGCCGCGGCACACGGGGACCCGGCAACGGCGGCCGTCGGGTGCAACTGCCGGGCGAGGCTCAGGGCGGACAGCGCCGGTTCGCGCAGCGACCCGCGCACGAGCGTGGCCAGGTGCACCACCGACGAGAATGAAACCGCCGAGGGTTCGTCCGGGACGGCCAGCTCGACGCACGCCGGAGCCAGCGCGTCGACGACGCCGTCGACGACGAGGCGATGCTCGTGGATGTCCTTCGTCGAGCCTCGCAGCGCCGCGCTGGCCCCGTTGCCGGCTCGGACGGTCCCGGCCAGCGGCCGCGACTCGACCCCGGTCCCGACCCGCCGGACCAGCAGCTCGGGGCTTGCGCCGATGAGGCCGTCGACGGAGTGCACGAAGCAGCCGGGCTGACGTTCCCGCAGGCGGGCCAACACGCCCGACACCGCGAAGTCCACGTCGGCCTCGATGTGCACGGCGCGGGCGAGGACGACCTTGTCGAGCTCGCCGCGCTCGATGGCGTGCAGCGCCGCGCCGACCATCGTCTGCCAGCGGCGCCGGTCGGTGCGCGAGTCGACCTGCCAGCGGGTCGGCTCCTCGGCCGCGACCGGCACCCGCAGCCGAGCCGGTTCGTCGCCGATCTCGGTGACCCAGCCACGACCGGCGGCGTCGCGGCCCACCACGACGCGGGGGATGACCAGCGAGCTGGCTCGCCGGCCGTCGAACGCCAGCGCCCCCACCGCGAGCGGGCCCGTCCCCGGCCACACCAGCGGATCGTCGACGTCCACGCCCGCCAGCGCCACCTCGACCTCGTCGACGTCGACCCGGGCCGCGACGCCGCTCGTGACGAAACCGGCGTGGTCGTGCAGCCAGGCGAACCCGTCGGGTGCCCGCGCCTCGAGGAGGTCGGCGGGCGGATCGAAGGGTCGCGTCACCGCGCGAAGCGTCGGAAACGGAGTCGCGACCGACGTCATGTCCGCGTGCCCACCAGCAGCTGCACGGAGCCGCCGGTCATGGTGCGGCGGTCCAGGGCGGTGAACCCCGCCCGCGCCAGCTGGCCCGCCAGGACCTCCGGGGGCGGGAGGTAGGCCATGGAGCGGGGGAGATAGCGGTACGCGGCGGCATCCCGACCGAGCAGGCGGCCCAGCAGCGGCACCGCGCCCCGGAACCAGACCGCGTTGCCGAACCGGAAGGCCGCCTGCTCGGGGACCGCGGCGTCGAGCACCGCGAGGCGTCCGCCGGGCCGGAGGGCGCTGGCGCAGGCCGCCAGGACCGCGTCGAGGTCCACCACGTTGCGCAGCACGAACGCCGAGACGATCCCATCGAGGCTGGCGTCGGCGACCGGCAACGCCTCGGCGTCGGCGCGCACCAGCGGCTGATCGGTGCGCGCCGCGGCGAGCATGCCCGCCGACCGGTCGGCGCCCACCGGCTCGTAGCCCGACCGGGCGAGCTCCCGGCACAGGTCGCCCGTCCCACAGCCGAGATCCAGGACCCGGGCGGTAGGAGGCAGCCCGAGGGCGCCGACCACGCGCCGTCGCCAGCGGGCGTCCTGGCCCAAGGAGATCAGCCGGTTCATGCGGTCGTAGCGGGGAGCGATCCGGTCGAACATCGTGTCCACCGCGTGGCGCTTCGAGTCGCCCTCGGGCAGCGCCGCGGCGCGCGGGGAGCCGGTCACGACTGGGCCTGGCGTGGGGGGGCTCCCCAGTCCGGCTCGGCGCGGGCGGCGTCGAGCTCGGCCGCCTCGCCCACGGCCTCGAGATGTTCCTGGGCGACCTCGAGCAGCACCGCCCGGAAGTGGTGCTCGACCAAGGTCGTCACCGCGGGCAAGAGGGTCCGGAACGCCTCGACCAGGCGCTGCGCGCGGTCTTCGGCGCTGAGGTCGGCCCGCCGCAACGGCTCCCGCACGCTCGCGTCGAACAGCTGCACCGCCTCCTCGGCGATCGCCCGCGTGCCGTCGGTGTGTCGACGGGCCAATGCGAGCAGCGGGGGCAACGGCAACCCAGCCTCCAGCAGGCGCAGACCCGCGCTCACCATCGCCACGTCCGAGGCGGCGAAGCGAGCCTCGCCGTCGCGGCTGCGGGGCACCACGAGACCCTCGAGCACCGCGGCGTCGAGGAGCGCGGCGGGCACCCCGGCGCGCGCCGCCAGCTCGTCGAGGCTGATCAGCTCGCCGGCCGCGGCCGCGGCGACCGCGGCCGCGAGCGGCTCGTCGGCGGCGTCGAGCTCACCGTCGAGCAGCCGTCGGATCACGGCCAGCGAGAAGCCGCGTCCCTGGAGCTCGCGGATCCGCTGGAGGCGAGCGACGTGCTCCGCCCCGTACCAGGCGATCCGGCCCTCCCGGCGAGGGGGCGCTAAGAGCTGGCGCTTCTGGTAGAAGCGGATCGTGTCGACCGACGTGTCCGTATGGTGCGCCAGCTCCTCGACCCGCAGCTCCTCCTCCATCACCCCCGATTGTAGGAGCAACTACTCCCAGAGTGGGAACGGGCCCGGGCCTACGCCGGGTCGTGCCAGACCGGGTCGCGCTTCTCGATGAAGGCGGTAGCGCCCTCGATGCCGTCGCCGCTCGCCCCGACCTCACCCGCCGCGGCCATGGTGAGACGCCATCCCTCGGCTTCGGACACGTCGACCGCCTGACGGACCAGGCGTCGGGTGACCCGCACCGCGATCGGGGAGTTGCGGGCGATGCGCTCGGCGAGGGCCACGGCCTCGTCGACGACCCGCTCGACGGGCACGATCCGGTTGACGAGGCCGAGCTGATAGGCGCGCTCAGCGGTGATCGTGTCGCCGGTCATCCCGATCTCCAGCGCGACCGCCAGCGGGACGCGCTTAGCGAGCCGGATCGGACCGCCCGCCGCGGCGAGGAGACCACGGGACGCCTCGGGCAGCCCGAAAGCGCTGTCCGTCGCCGCGACCACCAGGTCACAGGACAAGACGAGCTCGAAACCACCCGCGACGGCCAGACCATTCACCGCGGCGATCACCGGCTTCGGGAAGTCGCGCTGCGCGAGGCCCGCGAAGCCGCCCCGCTTGGTCATGATCCCCGCCCCACCCCCGCCCGCGAGCACCCGGAGGTCCGCGCCGGCGCAGAACACCGACCCGGCCCCGGTGATCACGACCGCGGCCACGGCGGGGTCGCCCTCCACGTCGTCGAGGGCGGCCTCGATGGCCGCGGAGAGCTCCGGGTTCATCGCGTTGCGGGCTGCGGGACGGTTAAGACGCAGCAGTTCGACGGCGTCTCGACGCTCGCGTTCGAGGATGTCGCTCATGCGACGGCCACGCTACCGGCCAGCGGCCCCGTCGGCGATGGGCTCGGCGCGACCGTGACGTCTATTCCTCGAGGTCGTCGACTCGAGGCTGGAATATGGGGGCGAACACCAAACGATCGGGATCGGGCGCGCCCGTCCAGTCATAGCCCCGGATCTGGGCGACGCTCCGCCGCCCCGTCAACGCCCGCAGGAGGTCGAAGCGCGCCACGCGCACCGAGGTGACGGCCGGCGGTTCCCCGACCACCCGCGACCCGCCGGCGCAGACCAGCTCCAAGGCGTCTCGGTTCTCCGCCCGGTCCCGCACGTCGAGCATCCCCGTCGCCCACTCGTACGCACACGTCGACGCGGCCGAGTCGCGGCCGCCCGGCACCGCGAACGCACCCCGCAGGTCCTGTTCGTGGGTCCAAGCGTCGAACAGCAACTGGCCGAACGTCCCCGGCGGCGCGGCGTCGATCAGCGCGTCGACCGCGTCGCCGTGGCGTTCCCAGTCCGCGAACAGTGTCTCGATGTCCCACGCGCGGCGCTTGTCCACCTGGACCGCGGTCCAGTCGTCGGTGGCGACGCCATCGAGGTTGTCGTGCACGACGTCGTCCGACACCCCAGCCAGGTGCGCGACGACATCGCGGGCTCGCCAGGCCGGTGCTGCCGGCACCGGCTCATCGAGCCCCTCGGTGTGCGCCCGAGCCAAGCCCAGCACCTCGGTGCGCAGGTCGCGGTAAGCAGCAGCGTCGGAAGTCATCGCGACAGTCTGTCCCGGCGAGGCTCGACCCGCCCACGCGGCGCAGAGCACGGTTGGCGTTCCTCGAACCAGTTCGACGCCGCTCCGCACCACTGCGGCCCAGGGGCCGGGAAGATCGGACGCGTCCGATGGATGGCCCGACGCCCCAATTCCCCCCGTGGACGACCTCGGACCGCTCCCAGTACCGTGGATCGACGGTGGCGGGCATCAGCGCCCGTCCCGCGGGCTTCTCACACCAGATAAGGACTGCCGATGTCTGTGCGCGACGAGGTCGCGCTGCCTCCTCAGGAACTGATCATCCGGGTCGGCGACGATCCCGGGGACACCGTCGCCGAGTACCACGCCATCGGGGGCCGCCACCGCAAGCTCCTCGAGTCCTACTTGCCTCCAGACTGGGTGTGGTCCGACAAGACCTACCTCGACTGGGGCGCCGGGGCAGGACGACTCGTCCGGCACTTCCTCGCCGAAGCGGAGACCAATCGGATCATCGGCGCGGACATCCACGAGCCGAGCGTTCAGTGGATCCGTGACCATCTCGCCCCGGTCGAGAGTGTCCTCGTCCACGAGGAGCCGGGAATCGATCTCGTCGCCAACAGCGTCGACTTTGTTAGCGGCTTCTCGGTGATGACCCACATCACCGACCATTGGGCCGGCTGGTTGCTCGAGATCCGCCGGGTGCTTCGGCCCGGCGGCCTGGCCCTGCTCTCCTTCTGCGGAGAAGCGATGATCCCCGTCCTCCTCGACGGCACCGAGCAGATCGACGACCTGGGGATGCTCGTCGTCAAGTACGGGAACCCGTGGCGCTTCGGCGGCCCGACGGTCCTGCACTCACCCTGGTGGATCCGCGCCCACTGGGGCCGCGCCTTCGACATCGTGCGGATCGATTCCGCTGCACTGCAGGGCGTCAAGACCGGTCACGACCTTGCCCTCTTGCAGAAGCCGTTCAGCGCACCAGCCTCCATCGAGGACCTCGAGGCGGTCGATCCAAGCGATGCCCGTGAGACGCGCGGGACGATGACCGCGTTTCGCCACGCGCGGGCCGAGCTCTGCGAAGTGCGGGGCGACTACGAGGTCGCACGCGAGGAGGCCTATCACCAGCGCCTGCTCGCCGAAGATCGTGCACTCAAGCTTCACGTCGTCCAAACCAGCCACAGCTGGAAGATCACCCGGCCCCTCCGCGCGTTGACGAGCCGCTTCAATCCGACCGATGGATGGAAGTTGGACTGAGCGCGCCTGGTCGCCCGATGGCCTCTCGATCCGACGTGTCCCCGCACCGCAGGGAGTCGAATGCCGACCGAGCTTCGCTAACCCACCCCGCGGCGCCCGGTGAACCCCGGGATCGGACATCGCTACCGGCGCGGCGGAACCCTCATCGGACGGCTGGATGCATCGTCTCGCACGTTGGCGCGCCGGCCCGTCGCATCGCCGACTCCAACCCCGAGTGGTGAGGCCTTCGCCGAGGCAGCACCGCACGGGTACGCTTCGCGTCGACCCCGCATCACCGAGCACCAAGAGCGCATGACATTCTCCCGGGATTTCCTCAACGAGACGGTCGACATTCTGGCTGCCATACCGGACGCCGACGTCGAAGCAGTCGTCGAGGTCATTCGGTCGACCCGCGACCGAGGCGGACGCCTCTTCTTCTGTGGCTCTGGTGGCGGTGCGGGCCATGCCTCGCACGCCTCCTGCGACTTCCGGAAGTTAGCCGGGATCGAGTCGTACTCGGTGACGGACAACGTGTCGGAACTCACGGCTCGGATCAACGACGACGGCTGGGATACGTCGTATGCCGATTGGCTGGTTGCCTCTCGGCTCGGCGACCGGGACTGCATCTTCGTCTTCTCGGTCGGCGGGGGAGACGAGACCCACCAGATCAGCTCGAACCTGATCGCTGTGATGCGTCTGGCCAAGCGTGTCGGTGCCTCCCTGGTGGGTGTTGTCGGGAGAGACGGGGGCGTGCTCCGCCAGATGGCCGATGCGAGCATCGTGATCCCACAACTCAACCCTAAGCATGTGACGCCGCAAACCGAGGGACTCCAAGCGTTGCTTTGGCACCTGATCGTCTCGCATCCAGCACTGGATCACGCGGTTGCGAAATGGGAATCGGTGTCGAGCTGATCGCGACCGCGCTTCAAGGGTCCCGTTGCGCCAGACAGTCGACCGCTGCATGCCGCGCGTAGCATCCCGCCCGATGCGGGTTGTCGTCACAGGTGGCGCGGGATTTATCGGATCCAATCTCGTCGACGCGCTCCTGAGTGACGGGCATCACGTCGTCGTCGTCGACAACTTCTCGACCGGTGTGGTGGACAACCTGCACCGGGCTACCCAAACTCGCCGCTGTCAGATCGTCGAGGGTGATCTTCTCGACACAACTCTGGTCGCCGACGCGGTACGTGGAGCCGACGCCGTGTTTCACCTCGCGGCCAATGCCGACGTGCGCTTCGGATGGAACCATCCGTGGCGCGATCTCGAGCAGAACGTCGCCGCGACGATCAACGTTCTCGAGGCTGCCCGAGCCTCGGACGTGCGCCGAGTCCTGTTCTCCTCCACGGGCTCGGTCTACGGAGAAGCGCAAGTTATTCCGACCCTCGAGGACGCGGCGTTTCCGCAGCAGACGTCGCTGTACGGGGCGTCGAAGCTCGCCGCCGAGGGGTACCTCGGCGCGTATGCCGAAGCGGGGCACCTGAGCGTGACCGTGTTCCGATTCGTGTCCGTCCTCGGCCCCCGGTACTCGCACGGCCACGTCATCGACTTCGTGCGCCAGCTCGCCCGAGACCCCGCTCGGCTCCACATCCTGGGCGACGGCACCCAGCGGAAGAGTTACCTCGATGTCGACGACTGTGTCGCGGCGATGCGCCTGTGCCTGCCGCGAGACCCGCGCTTCGAAGTCTTCAACCTCGGCGTGGATTCGTATTGCACGACCACCGAATCGGCCACCTGGATCTGCGAGCGGATGGGTGCGAAGCCCGAGGTTCGATTCGGCGGCGGCGATCGCGGATGGATCGGGGACAACCCCTTCATCTTCCTGGACACGACGCGTATCCGGTCCCTGGGATGGGCCCATCGCCGCTCAATCCGGGAGGCGGTGGAGCGAACGGTCGACGACCTGCTCGCCCACCCCGCCCGACTCGACGCCCCGGCCGAGGATCGGGCCGCTGCGTCCGAGATCTGAGATTCTCCGATTGTCTCGTCCCGCGCGACACCCCACGGCGGAGCGCCACCGGGTCCGCCGGGTGGTGGGGCACGCCCAGCGGCCGGCGTTGCCCGCCTCGCGGTCCCCGGACCAAGATTCGGTGATGCACCAGCCACGGCGGTCGCGTGAGGACGCCGCGACCGGTCCGAACGCCACGGCCGGGGCAGGACCTTCGAACGACGATCCGGGGGTTGATGCCCTCGTGGGTCGCGAGTCGAGTCGACGACGCTCGTGATCATCACGCGAACGCCACTTCGGATCTCGCTGGGGGGCGGCGGCACCGACCTCCCCAGCTACTACCGTCAAGCTGGCGGCGGTTTCCTCATCGCCGCTGCCATCTCGAAGTATGTGTTCATCGCCATCAACGACAACTTCGAAGACACCATCCTGCTGAAGTACTCAGAAGTCGAGCGCGTCGGTGACGCCTCGAGCATTCAGCACCCATTGCTCCGCGAAGCGGTGCTCCTCAGCGGCATCCATCACGGCATCGAGATCTCGGCGATGGCAGACATCCCGGCGGGCACCGGGCTGGGCTCATCGGGGTCGTTCACGGTCGGGCTCGTGCGCGCTCTGCGTGCTTACCAGCACCAGAGCGTCTCGAACGTTGAGCTGGCCGAGGACGCGTGCCATATCGAGATCGACCGACTCGGGGAGCCGATCGGCAAGCAGGACCAGTACATTTCGGCGGTGGGCGGTATTGCTGCCTTCGAGTTCCGACCCGACGAGCAGGTCGCGGTCAGCCCGGTCCGACTCTCGAGTTCGAGCCGACACGCCGTCGAGGAGAACCTGCTCCTCTTCTACACCGGGATCCGACGGTCTGCCTCGGAGATGCTCGCGGTCGAACAGATGCCCGGCGCCAACGTCAACGACAACCTGGACGCGGTGAAGCACCTTGGACACCAGGCTCATGAAGCGTTGGAATCGGACGACCTGGAGCGGTTCGGTGCTCTCTTGAGCGACCAGTGGGCCCTCAAGTTCAAGCGCTCGCCTGGCGAAGCCCATCGCGAGATCGACGGCTGGATCCGAGAAGGCATCGAGGCGGGTGCCGCCGGCGGCAAGCTTGTGGGTGCGGGCGGCGGAGGCTTTCTCCTCTTCTACGCCGAACACAAAGCTGATCTGCGCGCCGCGATGGCCGCCCGCGGCCTGGAAGAGGTTCGCTTCCGAATTGACTATGAAGGCTCAGCGACCATCGTTTCGCAATAGCGATGCTGCCAGTCCTCGTCCTTTGCGGTGGCTCCGGGACCCGGCTTCGGGACGTCACGCAGGGGATTGTCCCGAAGGCGATGGTCCCAGTCGCAGGCCGTCCATTCATCGACTGGAAGCTGGAGCAGCTGTCCGACCAGGGCCTGGAGGAGGTCGTGCTGTCGGTGGGACTCGGCGGCAAGCAGATTGTTTCGCACGTGCGCGACGGCGCGCAGTTCGGCGTACGGGCGCGCTACGTCGACGACGGGCAGGAGCTTCTCGGAACGGGAGGAGCGGTCGTCGCCGCGCTCCCGTCTCTTCCGGACGCCTTCTGGATCACCTACGGTGACACGATGCTGGAGGTGAACGCGGCTGATGCCGAGTTGCGCTTTCAGGAGTCTCAAAAGCTCGGGGCGATGACCGTGTTGCACAACCGCGATCGCCGGCAACCGAGCAACGCGACCGTCGTCGGCGACCTTGTCACCGCCTATCGAAAAGAACCACCGCCGCGTGATGCCGAATACATCGACTACGGGATGCTCGTCTTGACGAGGGCGGCATTTGACGACGCGTCTCGCCAGACCCCGTTCGACTTGGCAAGCGTGCTGGGTCCCCTAGCGGCGCGCGGTGAGCTGCTGGCGATCGTTGCGCACGAGCCGTTTCACGACATTGGGACGCCCGAAGCGCTGCGGGACACTGAGGCGTTCCTGACCGGCCGCCGGACCTGAGAGCGACCGGTTGATCCCCCCGACGAGCGGTACGCCATGAGATGCAAGATCTGCCAGTCCGAGATGCGAGACGTCGGCACGAAGGTCTCCGCCCAGACGGAGCGGGTGTTCAATCTCGCTCACTGTGAGGTATGCCAGTTCTCCTGCGTCTCCAATCCACGTGTTGACTTCGAGCAGATCTACGACGAGGCCTACTACCGAGGTGAGGGAGCCGATCCCTCGGTCTCGTACGAGACCGAGGCGGGTGATCCGCGCACGAGTCGCCGGTATGAGTGGCGCGGCATGCTGCGCGTCGTCCAGTCGGTGCGCCCAGTCGGTGAAGAAACAGAATGGCTCGACTTTGGCTGCGGCTTAGGGGGCTTCGTCGAATACCTCCGCGCGCACGGCTTCCGCCGGGCGGTCGGCCACGACGAAGGGTATGCCGCCCGGCGAGTGGAGACGCTGAACATCCCTAGTCTCAGCGCCCGCGACCTCGACTCAGCGAACGGCCGCTTCGACGTCATCACGGCGATCGAGGTCTTGGAGCACGCCCTCGATCCCCTCGCGGTACTCCGCCAGATGTGCTCGGCGTTGAAGCCAGGCGGGGTCTTGGTCCTCACGACCGGCAATGCGAAGCCGTATCGCGACAAGCTCACTGCCTGGTCGTACGTCGTGCCAGATGTCCACGTCAGCTTCTTCGAGCCCGAGACGTTAGCCCGCGCCATGCGGCTCGCCGGACTCACTCCCGAACATCGGGGACACTCGCCTGGTTGGACGGACATCATCCGCTACAAGGTCTTGAAATCGCTGCACGTCCAGCGGCAGAGCTGGTCCGAGGCGATCGTGCCCTGGCCGGTCGTCGCCCGGATCGTGGATTGGCGTCTCGGGGTATCCGCTCAGCCCGTGGGTTCTCGCGGTGACGAGGACAGCTCCGCTTGATCCGAGGCTGGCAAGCCCCCGTCCGTGATGGTGCGCGCGATGGGAGCAAACCGGAAGCGGATACAAGCCCGAAGCCACGTCGGAGGATCGCGGAACAGGCGAACCTTCTTGCCAGAGGCGAACGACCGTGCCGAGTACGTCACGGGCACCTCAAGCGGCGAGTAGCCCAGGCGGATCATCTTGGCGACGAGCTCCCAGTCGAAGTCGAAGCGATCGGACTCGAACTCGATACCTTCGACACATTCACGACGGAACACCTTGTACATGGTGAACGGATCGTGGAGGCGAACGCCGTAGAAGACGTCGAAGAGCACGGTGAATCCCCAGTGGGCCGAGTTGATGACCCAGCCGAGGACCCGGTTCTCGCGCATCACGCGCATCGGCTGTCCCGGGACGTGGCGACAGCCCAGGGTGAAGTCGACTCGCCCCGCGGTGATCGGCGCGAGCAGTGCTGGATAGTCCTCGACCGAGTACTCGAGGTCGGCGTCTTGGATGAGCAGGATCTCGCCGGTGACATGTTTGAGCGCCTCGCGGACTGCGTGGCCTTTCCCGCGCGGCTCGGGCTCGTAGAAGATTCGGATCCCTGGCGTGCCCTCGAACTTGGCGACGAGCTCGCGGCTTCCGTCCGTCGAGTTGCTCTCGACGATGACGATGTCGATCTGCGTGTCGGGGAGGTCTAGCTCGCGGACCCGTTCAATCGCCTCTTGAACGGTCTCGGCCTCGTTGAAGACGGGCATGATGACGCTGAGTGTCGTCGGCGCGGTCGGTGGCGAAGGGAACCTTGATCCCGAGTCACGACGCCGGCTGCGCCGCCAGGGCGGTCGCCGGGATGGATTCGATTTCATGAAGATGACTGCCCAGGGTGGTCGTGCCTCGAGAGAACCGAGGTCGTGCGGGACGAGGGCGCCGACGGCACCGGGGATGCTAGCGGCGCCGAGAGGATCCCGACACCTGAGCGACGCCCCGAGTGGGGCCCTCGAACGGCGGCCGGGCGCCAGGAGGCACGGCCTGGGCGTTGGGTGGGACAGAGGGAGGGCCGAGGGCGTCGCTCAGGACGACTGCGGGCGACGCCGCGCGAGCCGGCTCCCCCAGATGGCGCCGCGCCGGCGAAACGGCCGGAACATGGTGGCTGCGAGCCCGATCAGGGCGAGGATCCCGAGCACCAGGAACACGACGCCCAGTTTGAACGACGATGGTTGGTACTCGAACACGACGGTGGATCGCCCGGCTGGGACTGACACCCCGCGGAGCGCCACGTCGGTCGGATAGATGCTGGACGGGTGGCCGTTCACGGTTGCCGTCCAGCCGGGGTAGTACTCGTCGCTGAGAACCAATAAGCCCGCGCAGCTCGCCGAGACGCTCACCGTGACCTTGTTGGCCTGGTAGGACTCGATGCGGGTGCTGTCGGTATTGGTCGCGCACGGCTGAGACTGCGGTACCGGATCGTGTTGGCCTTCGATCACGGCGATTTGTCGCGGGTTCTTCCGTTCCACGTCTACGGACTTGTTCGAGAAGTGGGGTTCACCCGATTTCAGGAAGTTCAGGGCTGCGGTCTCGTTGGGGACGGCCTGAACGTCGTGGACGAGGAACGCTCGGGGCGCGGCGTCGGTGTTCTTGTACACCACGACGCCGTCCGCTCGGTACACGATCTGGAACTGTGGGGAGGCGGCCGGTGCAGTCGGACTGACGCAGGTTGGATCAGCGAATCGGTTGCACGTGGTGTCGTACAAGATGTAGCGAATGCCCAGGAGGTCGAACATGCTGTTGTCGGCTACCGCGGGCGCGCTCTCGAAGAGGGCGACCGCGTTGAATCGGTCGACAATGCCGGCGGAGAGAAAGGTCTGGATGTAACGCCAGTACCGGTCGACGTAGAGCGCATCCACCATCCGCGGGTCGTACAGGCCATATACACCGGACGTGTCGGGGTACAGCACCCCGTCCGGGCTGAAGATCCGGGATCCGTCCTTCGTGTTGTCGCGGACGAAGTTGATCCAGCTCTTGGAGGGATAGGGGCTTTGGCGCGGTTCGTAGATTCCCCGTGGTGCCACGGCGACGACTTCGAGGATGACGACGAAGAGGATCAGGAGGGTGGCGGCGCGGGGGGCGAGCAGGAGAATTGCCGCGGCCACGGTCGCCGCAACGAGAATGCCGAGCGGCCAACCACCGAGGACGGACACGTCATGGCCGAGCGCCACTGGGCGATGGGTGGCGATGACGAAGATGAGGGCGACCACCGCGACGGCCGCGACCGCGACTGCGAATCGGGCCTTGACCAGCTCTCCGTCGAGGAGTGTCTGCAGCCCCACTCCGGCGAGGAGCGCGACGACGAGCGCGATGACCGGCGTCCCGTAAACGGGCCAGAGCACCTGCGACCAGACCGGGAGGAACCGCGTCCAGCCGACCAGCCGTCCGCCGTAGATCTGAACGATAACGACACCACCCGTGGCGAGGAGGGGCCAGCCGGCGTACCGACGTAAGGCGCGGGGGTGCAGGACCGCCGTCCCGGCCAGCAGGACGGCGCCGACCCCGACCCAGTTGCGGGAGTAGGCGTACGTGGTCCCCGATGTCGCGTTGATCTTCGGCATCATCCAGTTGAGGAAGACGCCGATTGGGTCGGTGTGGGGTGGTGTATTGCCCAGATTGGCGTGCGTATTGAACGACAGCGGTACGTACTCATGGAAGAGCGCAAGCTGCGGAGCGGCGAGGGCAAGTCCAACGCCGGCTCCGAAGAGGAGTCGAGCCGCGGTGCGGGGGCGGGTCTGTGCCTGATCACCGACGAACAGTCGAACCGCAGAGAAGATCCCGGCGGCCACGAGGATGATGAACATCGGCTCTGGCATGCCCACCAGCACCATCGCCGCGATCGAGACGCTGAGCAGCGCGACTGGCAGACGGTGGTCGGTCCGTACCGACCGCTCGATGCACGCGAGGATGAGTGGGAGGAAGAGAAATATTCGAAACCATTGATTGTTGCTGTAGACGAAGAACCACCCGGACAGCCCATAGACGCTGCCGCTCATGGTCGCGGCGATCGGTCCGAGGCCGAACACTCGTGCTGCAACGTACGCTCCGCATCCCATGAGGAGCAGACCGAACAGTGCCGTGAGATCCGCGACGAGCGGAGTTGGATGGAGATGCAGCGGGAGCAGCATGGGGTCGAAGACCGCGCTCTGTAGGTTCGCGGCGAGCGGCATGCCGATGCCCTGATAGGGGTTCCACAGGGGGAGTTGACCGTCCGAGAGGAGCCGATGCGTGACTTGATCCCACGGTTCCAGCGCCACCGATGATGCTGTGGGATCGCCGCGTGGGTCGCCGCTGATCAGGCCGCGACACTGACCTGGCGTGCCGCATCCCTGGACCCCGGCGATTTGGCTCGCGGTGCTGAAGGTCCGGCCCTCGAAGGGGACCTGGAAGTACCCGACGAGGATCACGATGCAGACGATCGTGACGCCGAGTAGGTCGAGCCACAGGCCGCGACGCCAGCTGCGGTCGCGGTCGGTGCGTCGGGCCGCCGGAGTGTCGTCGGGCTCTCCGTCGCGAACGCGTAGTGGATTCATGAGATTGAACCTGTCGCGTGCGAGGGAACTCGCGGGCGTGCTCGAAGAGCGCCGTATCCTAGCCTCGTGTCAAATCGCGCCGGCAACCGTGCGACCACCGCGGGTGGTGTTCGCGGGCGTGACGGCTCGGAGGCGGGACGTTCGGTCCACGACCGAGCCGTCGGGCTGAGCATCGTCGGGGTCCGCCAGCGAACCGGCAGCGGCCGCAGCGGCCCGGTGTGATGGCACGGCGCCGGGCAGTGTTTCTCGATCGGGACGGGGTGCTGAACGAGTCGCGCGGGGGGGCCGCGTCGCCCCATCGGATGGAGGACCTGCAGATCTCGTCCGAGGCTCGCGACGTGGTGAATCGGATCCAGCAGCGCGGGTTTCTCACCGTGATCGTGACCAACCAGCCCGACGTCGCTCGCGGGCAGATGACGCTGGACGACGCTCTCGAGATCAGCGACCGCGTGCGCAGTGCAACCGGGGCGGATGCAGCGTATCTGTGCGCTCATGATTCCGGTGATGCATGCTCGTGTCGAAAGCCGAAGCCCGGGATGTTGTTGCAAGCCGCGCGGGAGCACAGCATCGATCTTGTGGGCTCTTGGCTCATCGGAGATCGTTGGGTCGATGTTGCGGCGGCGAAGGCTGCCGGGGTGCGATCCGTGCTCCTGGAGCGCGAGTACAGCTGGTTACCGACGAGCGCAGGTCCGCCGCCGCCCGGCCTCCGCCCTGCCCACCGGGCGTCAACGCTGACGGGCTGCGTCGATCTCGTGCTCGCTGAGTCCGTCGACGAGGACTAGTCCGGTGCGGACCGACACCGGCCAAGGTCCCTCCAGCGGAGACGCCGGCGGTCGCGCAGCGGCGACGGGTGCCACCCGCGCCCCGCGGTGCCGGTGGAAGCGGACTCTGGGGGTTAAACGGAGAAGCCGGTGAGCGTTAGAGCGAGTATCCCGATAGCTCTGCATCCCGAGCGAACATCTTGACGGTGTCGAGGGAAACCTCCACCGGGTCGCGGCCGAGCCCGGGCAGCTTCTTGAGCAGCTCGTGGGTGACCGTGATGACGTGACAGCCGATCGCAGCCGCCTGCGCGACATTGAGAATCTCGCGCGGGCTCGCCCAGATGAGCTCGAGATTCTTGTAGGGCGCGAGGATCTCGAGGGCCTCGACCATCACGGGCAGAGGATCTGATCCGGTATCCGCGATCCGTCCCGCAAACACCGAGACGTACGCGTGCGGTGCATCGACCAGCGCACCGGCGACCTCACGGACCTGATCGGCAGTGAGCAGGGCAGTGACGTTGAGCTTCACGCCCGATCCAGCGAGCGAACGCTGGACCGCCACGGTGCTGTTTCCCAGCGTGTCGGTCACCGGGATCTTCACGTGAACGTGCTCACCCCACGACGAGATCTTCAACGCTTGCTCGACCATCCCGTCAGGCTCGTTCGAAAACACCTCGAACGAGATTGGCCGATCGGGTACGAGATCCACCATGTCAACCGCAAACGACTCGTAGTCCTCGACACCCGCGGCGCGCATCAGGGTTGGGTTCGTCGTAAATCCACGGATCACCGGATTGGATCTCAACTCGAGGATCCCATTGCGGTCGGCACCATCTGCGAACACTTGGGTGACGCCTAGGTCGAAATCCATCGTGCCCTCCAGGAACAACAACTCTCCGGTAGCACTATAGTGACGCGGTCGAGTTTGGCCTGCCGTACGACCAGGTCAGCGGGGGTCAGCCACCCTGCCTCACCACGCGGCCCTCCGACCCTCGCCGCCGTCACTGGACCAGGAGCTTCTCGACCAGGTGCCGACCCAGTTGCACGATCAGACTTGCGTGATCACCGGCGCCAGCCGGGGAATCGGCCGAGTCATCGCCGGGCGCCTCGCGGCCGGCGGGGCGCGCCTGGTCCTGTGCTCCCGCAGTCAGGCGGAGCTCGAGCGCACCGCTGCCGACATCGTCGAGCGGTACGGAGTCGAGGTCAGGACGGAGCCGACCGACGTGACGGATCTGGGGGCGCTGTCCGAGCTCGCCTCGAGCGTCGAACGCCGCGGGCCAACCTCTACCCTGATCAACTGCGCGGCCGTCTTGGGCCCAGTCGGACGGATCGACCAGGTCGACCAGGAACGCTGGCGACACGCCCTGACCACCAATCTCGGAGGTACCGCCGCGGCGTGCGCAGCGTTCGTACCTCAGATGATCGCGGGTGGTGGGGGTTCGATCGTGAACCTGTCCGGCGGCGGGATCGGTGGACCAAATCTTCCGGGGAGGATCAGCGCGTACACGGCTTCGAAGGCCGGGGTCGCGGCACTCACCGAGTCGCTCGGCGAAGAACTGGCACCACATGGCATCCGTATCAACGCGGTGGCACCAGGTCCCGTCGGCACCGGATTCATGCGAGAGGTGCTGGACGCGGGACCAGAGGGAGCCGGCGCCGACCTGTACCGCAGCACGGTTCGCCAGCAGGACGTGACCGAGCCCAGCGAGCAACTCCTCGACCTCGTGGAGTTCATCGTGTCGCCCGAATCGAGTCCCCTGACCGGCAAGCTGTTGAGCGCACGGTGGGATGACTTGGACAGTCTGCGCGCCCACGTCGCGGACCTGTCCCGCTCCTCCACGTACAACCTGCGTCGTATCGATGGGACCCTGTTTTCTGAGGCCGATACCGGGTCGGGATCCTCGCCATGACGGTCGGTGTCGGGATCATCGGCTGCGGACTGGTCGGTCGAAAGCGGGCTGCCGCATTGCCGACGGGAGCCCGGCTCGTCAGTGTGTTCGACCAGGACCGAGCCCGCGCCGCTGAGCTGATTGCGGGCCGGGTTGAGGACGTCGATCGTGCGACGACGGTGGAGCAACTGCTCGGTCGGGATGACCTCGACCTCGTCGTCATCGCAACGCCGCATCGAGACCTGGCTGGCCTCTCAGCTGCGGCATTGGACGCGGGCAAACATGTCTTGGTCGAGAAGCCAGGTGCCATCGACGTCGCCGAGGCTCGACTCGTCGCGCAGCACGCCGTGTCGGGGCAGCGGCTTGTGCGCGTCGGCTTCAACCATCGTTTTCACCCGTCATTTCGTGAGGCCAAGCAGATCATCGATCGGAACGAGTACGGCCGTGTCCTCCATATTCGAGGTCGGTACGGACACGGCGGCAGGCTCGGATACGAGCGGGAATGGCGAGCAGATCCCGTCCTGTCCGGCGGCGGTGAGCTGATCGACCAGGGCATCCATCTCATTGACCTGACCAGGTACCTGACCGGGGATGTGGAACTCGCTTTCAGCGCTCTCCGGACGGAGTTTTGGGCGATGGCGGTGGAAGACAATGCCTTCATCGCCCTTCGTAGTCTCTCCGGGACTGTCGCATGGCTCCACGCCTCCTGGACGGAGTGGAAGAACCTGTTCTCGTTCGAACTGATGCTCGAGCGTGCCAAGTTGGAGGTCACTGGGCTCGGAGGGAGCTATGGCGTCGAGACGCTGACCATCTACGAAATGCTTCCCGAGATGGGGCCGCCGCGCAGTCGAACCCAGGAATGGGCGCACGAGGACACATCCTGGGGTGCAGAACTGACTGATGTCCTGGGAGAGATCGGCGGGCAGCCGAGGGTCGGTTCGAATATCGACGACGCAGTGGCCGCATTGTCGATTGTCGATGCGGCCTACCGGTCGCGAGACGACGGTCAGCCATGAGCTCGCCGGAAGTCGGGGCGGGCAGCACCTGTCCCGCTTGTCACGGTGAGACGATACGCCTCGTGAGATCGGGAGCCTTTGGCCGATCAGACCTTGTCCGGTGTCGCACCTGCCGAACAGAGTTTCTGGTTCCCCAGCCCAGCGATGATCGACTCTCCGAGATTTACGGAGCTGACTACTACGAGCCGTGGACGGTCGAGGATGGTCGCATCGTCGACGTGATGAAGCAGCTGACGTTCCAGCCGCTGCTCGACGCCTGTCGAATTGAGGCTGGGGCTGCACTGTTGGACCTCGGGTGTGCGACGGGAGCCTTTCTCGCCGAGGCCGCTCAGCGCGGCGCGCAGACCTACGGAATCGATCTGAATCCAGTGGCGATTGCTCAAGCCCAGCAACGGGTGCCGGAGGCCAGACTCCATGCGGGCCGCACGGACGATCAGCCGTTCCGAGGAGTCGACTTCGATGCCGTGGTGATGATCGACTTTCTCGAGCACGTTCGCGACCCGGAAGCCGAGCTCGCGATTGTGAGGGAGCGCATGCGACCCGGCGCCAGGCTCGTCATCTCGACACCCTGTGTCGACTCGGTGCTACGTGACCTGATGCAGAGGAACTGGCCCCAGTATCGGGAAGAGCATCTCACCTACTTCTCGCGCCGAGGTATTACTCAGCTGCTTCAGCAGTGCGGACTGCGGGTTGAGAGCATGGGTCCGACCCGCAAGGCCCTGACGCTCGCGTATGCACACGGCCAGATGAAGGCGTATCCGGTGCCCGTCGTCGGTCTCACCGTGGCTGTCACCTACCGACTCCTTCCCATGCTTCGGCATCGCCCCGTGCGATTCAGACTTGGGGAGATGACAGTGGTCGCTCGGTCGTAGCCGGTGGACCGGTGGGTCGCCCTCGGGCTGCTCGGAGTCCAGCCTTTCAGACCGGACTGGAACCCATTAGCCCGTGAGGCTGCGTCGCGCGTCGCTGACGGGCGGTTCCCAATGTCCGGGCAGTTCCAGCATTCCGCGCACGATGACGTCTCGCCCGCCCCGCACGTGGAACTGGTACCACTGGTGGAGGTAGTCGTAGGCGACGAGATTGTGCTCGTCGGCGACGCCGATCGTGACGATCATCTTGCCCGGCATGAGCGTGAACCGCGGGATTCGGTAGTCGATGTATCCCTTGCCGTAGACGAGGCCGGTGTGGATGGCGTCTGCGCTGTGGAGGGCGACGAGCGCCGATCCGTTCTCGTGGTCGATGACGAGGCCGAAGGATGGGTTCTCGATGGGTGTCTTGGCGTTGTAGTTGATCCGCAGCGTCGTCGGCTCGCCGGTCACGGCCATCGGGATCTCTTCACCTTGAGCGTTTAGAATCTGGAATGACTCGACGGTGATCTCTTGGGTTCCGTGTCGGGAGCCCTGGTCCGTACCCTCTCCGGCCTGGACGTCCCCCTGGTGCAGCCGCTCGGCTTCTTGATCGTCGACCCGCTGCACGTACTCGCGAGTGATCTCCATCGGGAGCCCTTCCGCGGCCAGGTGCCCGTGGTCGAGCCAGGCCAGCCGGTCACACATATCTTGCATCAGGGCGAGGCTGTGCGACACGAGCACGATGGTGACGCCCTGTCGCTTCAAGGTGTAGAGATAGTCAAAGCAGCGCCGCTGGAACTCCGCGTCGCCAACGGCGATCACCTCGTCGATGATGAGTACTTCAGGCTTGACGTGGACGGCGACCGAGAAGCCGAGACGGACGTACATCCCGGTCGAGTACACCTTGACCGGGCTGTCGATGAACTTCTCGAGGCCGGCGAATCCGACGATGTCGTCGAAGGCCTTGGCGATCTCGCGCCGGGTCAGACCGAGGATCGCGCCGTTGAGATAGACGTTCTCGCGTCCGGACAACTCGGGGTGAAAGCCGGCACCGAGATCGAGGAGAGCAGAGATTCGGCCGCGAGTCTCGACCCTGCCCTCGGTCGGCCGGTGGATCCGAGCGAAGAGACGGAGCAAGGTCGACTTCCCGGATCCGTTGTGCCCGACCAGCCCGTACGTCGTGCCGGCGGGAATCTCGAGCGAGATGTCCCGCAGCGCCCAGAACTCCTCGTAGTGCACGCCCTTCAGGCTCGTCACGAGTTCCTTGAGCGACGACGGCTTGTCCTGGTAGAGGCGGAATCGCTTCGAGACGTCCGTCGCCTCGATCGCGATGCTGGAGGATGCGGGTCCAGGCATTGGCTAGAGCTCCTCGGCCACGTCACGGGCAAATCGAATGAACACGGCCCATCCGAGTGCGAGCATCACGACCGCCCAGACCAAGAGGTAAGCCCACGCCGCGAAGCTCGGAACTTTGAGTCCATAGAAGATGTCACGGGAGGCCTGGACGAACGCTGCGAGCGGGTTCAGGGAGATGATGGTACGGGCGGGGATCCCGTGGATCTCCTTGGGAATGATCCGCAGCGGATAGACGATGGGCGTTGCATAGAAGAACAGGTTCATCCCGATCGAGACGATGTAGTTCACGTCCCGGAAGTAGGCGTTGACGAGACTGGCGATCAGCGCCACTCCGAGACAGAACATCACGAACATGATCAGGACGAATGGGAACAACAGGAAAGTGAGTGACGCGTTGCCGACGACGATCATGATGGCGGTCATAACGAGTGACTCGACGCAAGCCTGGAGCAGCGTCGCGACCGTGTTGGCGACGATGATGCATTCGGCGGGGAAGTAGACCTTCTTGATCAACGGGCCGGCTCCGAGCAGCGACGCCATGCCGCCGGCGATGACTCCGTTGAAGTAGTTCCAGAGGATGAGCGCGGCGAAGAGGTACAGCGCGAAGTTCTTGAGGTGTCCGTTCCCAGCGATCGGAGGCTGGATCCGGAGGAACAACCCGAAGACGACCGCGTAGATCAACAGCGTGGCGGCGGGGTTGATCAGGGACCAGACCCACCCGAGGACGCTCTTCTTGTACTTCGCCTTCAGCTCGCGCTGCGCGAGGTTGCCGATCAGGCCTCGGTACCCCCACATCGTCCCTACCGCGTCTAACACCGATCACGTCTCCCGCGCCTGTCCCAGCTTTCGGCTACCGGAAGAGGGTACGAGTCGCGCGAGCAGCCCGTGCACCCTCTCGCCGATCTCGACTCGTCGTCGCAGCTTCCGATAGGGGGCGAGTTGGTCCGGAGCGCGAGCCGGAGATCGACAGAACTCCATGACCGGCGCAACAACAGTATCCCACCGAAGCTCTGTAGCTACATCGCGGAGTGGCCGGTGGAGGCGATCTCGGTACGGCGCCTCCATGAGGCGGAGCAAGGCGCTGCGGATCGCGGGCACGTCGCCGATCGGGACCACCTCGCCGATTTGTCGCTTCCGCACGAGGTCCGCGAAGGCATCGCCGTCCGAGCAGAGAATGGGCAGGCCGGCCCAGATGTAGTCGAGCATCCGGGTCCGGAACGCGAACGTCGTCTCGATGTGGTCCCGGTGTAGGGAGACGCCGACGTCCGCGTCCAACAGGTATCCGGCCCGCTCGTCGTAGGGGATCCAGCCATCACCGAAGAAGACCGTGCGGTCGAGCACGCCGAGCTCCCGCGCGCGGGCGTGCGCCTGGGCCGCGATCGGCATCGCCGGGACCTCGGGGGTGGGATGCGCGGTCCCGATGAAGAACGCCTTGATTCGATCCGTCCCGATGCCGGCCAGCGCCTCGATGAGTGAGAGGGGATCGAGCCACTCGTAGATTCCGCCACCCCAGAGCACGACGAGGTCATCGGCGGCCAGCCCCAAGCGTTTGCGGAGTGGACCGGGCCGGTGAATCGGCGGGGGTGGGGCAGGGAGACCGAAGGGCACGATCCGGACGAGATCGCGGAGGGTGGGATCGGCGCCGTAGGTCGACGGGTTGATACGTCCGGCCGCGGTGAGCATGCCGAGGACGAGGTGGCGCTGACGTTCCGACGCGCAGAGGAACAGGTCTGCACGCTCGAGTTGCAGGCGTTGCCCGCGTAGTGCGCCGCGGTGAACGCGGACCTGCCAGTCCATCGGGTCAGCGGCGTGCATGACCAAAGCCTCGAACATCACAGGATCGTAAAGGTCGGCGACGATGACCTTGTCGGTTCGAGCGATCGCGGAGTGTTGTTCCAAGAACGAGCCGACCGTTATCACCACGTCGCAGCGGTTGACCATTCGCAGGAGATCCCGCTCCGACGTGTACCAGCCCGTCTCGAAGGTGGTGTGCTCGAGATCGCTCGGCTGAGGAGTGACCACCGTGACCTCGTGCTCTCGCGCGAGCGCCCGGGCGAGCTCGACGCTGCGGATCGCCGGCCCGGCCATCCGCGGACCGACTCGGTCCTGGGTCGCGATTAGGACGCGCGTGGACGCCACGAACGCAGCCGTGAGAGCGCGCGGAGCGGGCGGGTAACTCGCCAACTGACGCTGGACTTCAAGGCCGCGTTCTCCTGGGACAGAGTCTGAGCTCTATGTGCCCAGTGTTCGCGCTCTTGCTCGAGCTTGGACTTGACCGAAAGCAGCAGCTCGTCGTGGGTCTCGAGCTCGAGTACCCGCTGCTTGAGTCCGGCGTGTGTCTCGACCGCGTCGTCGTGCTCCGCGACGAACGACTGGTCGGCGTCCATGAAGACCGAGACGGTTCGAGCCAGCCGCTCATCGGTGCCGGTCGTCTCCCCACTGCAGATGGCAACGCAGAACTGCGGCGCCAGCGGTGATCCGTGTCCCTCTCGAGCCGGGCGGCTCGCGGGCACGGTGGTGGTCTCGAGCCGGAACGGTGCGCCGCGACCGTCGAGGGGCCATAAGGCTGAGGCGCTCACCACCCGTTGTCCGAGAATCGCGACGTGGGGAAACACCCGCTCAAGAAACTGGCGGAACTCGTCCAGATAGAACTCGTGTTCATGAAAATCATTGGTGAAGTCTCGCGAGTCCGAATACTCCTTGCGTTCGGGCGTGGAGATCACGAGCACACCGTCATCTCGCAGCAGTCGCCGCGCTTCAACGAGGGCCTCCTCCTGGCCGGTCACGTGCTCAATGGCCTCGAGGCACACCGCGAGGTCGAATTGGTTCCCGCGAAGTGGCGTGCGCCGAATGTCGCCACCCACGAAGCGCAGGTTGTCGCGCCGGTACTTGGTCGTCGCGTGGGCGAGCGCCTCCGAGTCGATCTCCACGCCGATCACGGACCGGGCGGCCTGGGAGAGGAGCTCCGAGCCGTACCCTTCTCCGCTCGCTAGGTCGACGACCCGCTTGCCGGTAGCTAGAGACTGGGCCAGGTGATACCGATGGGCGTGCTCATACAAGATCGCGGCGCCACCCTCGCCGGGGATGAACCGTTCACCTGTCCACTCGATCATTGAGCTCGCCTGTCTCGGCTCTCCTCACAGGAATTTCCAGCGTATTCGCAGGCTCCGGAGTCATGACAATCCGCAGCGTGACACGCCGAGGCCCCAGGAAACGGACGCCTTCGACACGGCCGTCGCGATCCCGTACACGCCGACGAACGCATCCGCTGGGCACGTGCGCGCCTGACGGCCAACTCGGCTCACCACCCGCGCGAGGATGCCTCCACGGCGTCGCACCGACCGACGCCGGCTCCGCGCCCGTTACGCTGCCCTTCCTGTGACGTCTCGTCCACGCCGGACCACCTCCTGATGGGACTCGCACGCCGGAGCGCGACGCCGTTTCGCGCGGTCGCGTCCTGGATCCCACCCATCCATCGGCTCCGCAGCACCCGCGACGCGCTCGCCGTGCAGAATGCGGAGCTTCGGCACGAGCTCGAGCATCGCGCTTTCCCGGGCTCCTGGATTCGGCACCACCCGTATGGACATCAACCAGCCGGCGACGCCGGGAGCGACGGCGTCGCGACCGCCGACGAGGACCGCGTCCTCGTGCAGCGGATTATCGATGCCTACGCGCGGTCATTGGACGTCGACTACTACGAGGAAGACTCGTGGTGGCATGTCAATCGCCAGCACCTCACCGAGGTCGACAACGCCCTCGTGGCCCGAGACGTCGACGCCGTGACTCGGATCCTCCGCACGCCCATGGAGAACTCGTTGCTGTATGGGTACGAGCTGTTCGGGTCGGAGGCGACCCACTACGACGGGCAGCGCTGGCGTCAGGAACATGCGGATCGCTGCAAGGACTTGCTCATGCGACTAGCCGAGGCCTTGGGCACTCTCTCGTTGGAGAACCCGGAGGGCGGCCCCTGGGGCGAGAACATTGAGTTGTCTGCCGAGGAGGGCATCGCTCGGGTTGAGAAGGCGATGTCTATCTCGCTTCCGATTCGACCGGTGCAGCACGCCTTCCACGGCATCACGGCTCGGGGCGGCGTGATCACGGAACGGATGATTCACGCCGCGTACTGCGCCTACCGAGTCGCCCAGCTGCTCGCCGACACGCCGAACCCGCGGGTGCTCGAGATCGGGGCGGGCCTGGGTTACACGGCCTATTACGCCGCGCAGCTCGGGGTTGGCAGTTACGAGATCGTCGACCTGCCGCTGACCAACGTCGCGCAGGCCTACTTCCTGGGTCGCAGTCTCGGGCCTGATCGCATCGTTCTCGAAGGCGAGGGGCGCCCAGCCGACATGAGTGACGGGGTCACGATTCGCACCCCGCGGGCGATCCTCGAACCTCGAGCGCCCGTCGATCTGGTCATGAACGTCGACTCGTTGACCGAGGTGGGGGTCGCGCAGGCGTCTCGCTACGCCGATTGGATCCTGGAGATCGCCCCCCTCTTCCTCAGCATCAACCACGAGGCCAACGCGTACCGGGTGCTCGACTTGTTCACCGCTCGGGGGGCCCGGATCGAGCGCTTCCCGTACTGGCTGCGCGTCGGGTACGTCGAGGAGATCATCCGCGCTCGGTAGCCGGGCGCGTACCGCGGTTGGGCTCGCAGCGGCGAACGTCAGCTCTGGTCACCTTCGAGCGGCTGGCGGTCCCGCGCCCACCGGCGTCGGTGCGCGGTGGCGCGCCAGCGAAACGAGTTCGGCTGGCCGGTTTGGCCTGACCGCGGTCAGGGGCGGCTCGTGAACCCGGCTTCCTTGTGGGTTCCGTCGCAGAGTGGCTTGTTCTCGGAACGACCGCAGCGGCACAGCGTCATGCGGTTGCGGATCTGGAGCGAGGTGCCGTCCGAGCACGTCACAGGTACGCGTCCCGATACGAACAGCGGCCCGTCGGGGATCACACCAATCTCGGTCGCCAGCTCGGGTTCGACGCTGTCGGCGTGACCCTCGATGGTGTACGTGAGCGCACCGGAGGGACAGCGTTCGATCATCGCGATGACCTGGGATCGGACGTCGGTCCGATCGGTGTCGTCGACCATCTGCCAGACGTTAGTGGCGGCCGTCCCACAGAAGCCGGCGTGCGTGCAGATCGAGCGGTCGTCGCGCACGACGACGCCGGTCCCGACGTACTCGGCTGCCCGATCGTCGTAGCTACCGTCGGCGTGCTCGGTGCCGTCGAAGCCGCTTCGCTGATGCGTGCCGTCGCAGAACGGCTTCCGTGCTGACTCGCCGCAGCGGCACAGCGCGTAGGCCTGTCCCTCGTCGAGGGTCGGGCCGGTGACCCAGGTGATCGGCTCGCCCGCGTCGGTCGTCGCGGGGATTCTCCACACGAGGCGAGCGTCGGACACGAGGTAGGGCCCGTTGGGCGTGACGGTGATCGACGGGTCTCCGGTTGTCACACCACCCTGAACCCCCGCACCCCGGGACTGCATTCCCGGTCGGCGCGGTCGAGGGTCAGGTCGGTTACGGAAGTGAACGAGCGTCGTTGAGCGAGTCCCCCGGCTGGACACCGAAGTAGTCGTTTGGGAGCACGCTCGGTGCGGAAACGTTGAGGGACCGGAGCAGATACCGCACCAGCTTCTCGCACACGTCGCGCAGCTCCGAAGCCTCTCGGTCGGATAACTGGTCGAAGAGATGCCGGCGCACGCTCTCCACGTGCCCGGGTGCGGCCTCCTCCAGCACCCGCCTGCCCGCATCGGTGAGCGCGGCGATCGAGCCGCGGCGGTCGCTTGGACAGGCCTCGCGGCGGATCCAGCCGCTCTTCTCCATGCGATCGATGGCGTGGGATAGCCGACTGCGGGAGAAGAATGCGGCGCTGGCCAGTTCGCTCATGCGCAGCGCTCCCCCCGGGTGCTCCGACAGGATGACGAGGATCTGGTAGTAGGCCAACGGCATCCCGGCGTCGCGCTGGAGATCCTGCTCGATCTGCTCAAGGAGCAACGTCTGGGCGTAGAGGAACGCCAGCCAGGTGTGCCGATCGTCGTCGGTGAGCCATCGCGGTAGGTCGACCATTTCCCAAATCTAGCCGATCTGGTTGATGCTTCAACGAACGTCGCCAGGAGGGCTCACGGCCACAGCGCCGCAGCCTGCCCGGATGGCTGAAGCTGGTGGCAGTGGCCCGATCGGGCCCTACCCGCCCGACGTCGAGACTGACGAGCAATGCGCCGAGTAACAAGCTGCGCCGTCGAGATCTCCAGAAGATGCCGTCCGGTCTCTCGGTCGTCGGCTCGCCGGGACCGGAGACGAGGAACCTGATGACCGCGAACTGGATTGCCAACCGCGCGGTCCTCCCGGGTCTCGGCACGTGAATACGAGCCAGTACGGGCCTTCGAGCTCACCCTGACCCCACGACCCACAAGGTCACCACGGTGCGGACCCTCATAGGCTGACGTCATGGCTGAACCTGGGGGCAGTGGACCGATCGGGCCATACCCGCCCGGCGTTGAGACCGATGAGCAGAGGGTGGAGTACGACAAGCTGCGCCGTCGGGTCCTCTGGAAGATGCCGTCCGGTCTCTATGTCGTCGGCTCGCGGGGACCGGAGACGAGGAACCTGATGACTGCGAACTGGGTGACGCAACTTTCCTTTGACCCGAAGTGGGTGGGCGTCGGGATTGAGAACGCCGCGCTGACGCACGAACTCATCGTGCAGGGCGCCAGCTTCAGCGTCTGCTTCATCGATCGCGAGGACCGGGCCATCGTGCGCAAGTTCACCAAGCCGGTGGAGTTCGACGAGACCGCCCAGACGTTGAGCGGGTTCCCCTTCATCGAACGGGTGACCGGCGCGCCCATCCTCGCTCAGTCGGTGGCGTTCCTGGACTGCGAGCTGCGGGAGCAGGTGAGTGCAGGCAACCACACCTTCTTCGTCGGCGAGGTCGTCGACTGCGGATTCCTACGCGGCGAGCAGACGCCCGTCCTAGGGATGGAAGACACCCGCATGAACTACGGCGGGTAGGTCCGCCCGGTTCGCTGCGAGCCCCGGACCCGCGCCGCCGACCGCCCTGCCCTCGGGCCCCAGCCCACCGCCGTGACCCGGGATTGACCCCTCGGGCCAGCTTGGGAGCCGCCCCTGCTCAGCTGCCTTTCCCGGTCAGACGATCCCACCAGGTTCGCTGCTCCGGCGCCGGACTCTTCGCCGGCTGAAACGGTGGAGCGACCGCCGGGGCCGGACCAGCCGGGGCCGGGGTGGGAGCAGGCGCGGGAGCGGAGATCCGGCTGGGCGCCCGGGCCGGCCGCTTGGCGGTGGTCTTGCGGGACGCGGCCTTCTTCGTGGTCCGCTTTTTGGCGGGCCGCTTGGCGCTGGCCCTGCGGGCGGTGGTCTTGCGGGACGCGGCCTTCTTCGTGGTCCGCTTTTTGGCGGGCCGCTTGGCGCTGGCCCTGCGGGCGGTGGTCTTGCGGGACGCGGCTCTCTTCGTGGTCCGCTTCTTGGCGGGCCGCTTGGCGCTGGCCCTGCGGGACGGGGCCTTCTTCGTGGTCCGCTTCTTGGCCGGTGCTCGGCGGGCTGGTTTTCGAGCCGCTGTCTTGCGCGCCGGGCGCTTCCGGGTGGTGCGTTTCGCCGCCATCATTCCCCCTTGTCGGCCCCACGTGGCCGAGTGCCGCGAATCCTGCCACGCCGGACGTGTCGGTGGGGGGATCGGTACGCTGCGCTTGGTGGCTCGAGTCGAACAGGTCCCCGCGACCCCCGGCGATCAGCGCTGGGGGGTGCTCCGTCGGTGGCGCCACGCGCTCGCCACCGGGAACCCTCCGCCCGGCCCCACCGACCCGGTCACCCGCTGGCTGGTGATCTCGCGCGCCTCGGTGCTGCCCATGACGATCACCGCGGGGCTCTTGGCCCTGCTGCTGGCATGGTGGAACGACGACGCGCACCTCGACGTCGGTCTCTGGGCGCTGGCCGCGGTGGGCCTGGTGCTCGCGCACGTGGCGAACAACCTGATGAACGATCTCTGGGACCTGAAGGTCGGCACCGACACGGAGCGCTACCCCCGGGCGCTCTACGCGCCGCACCCCGTGCTGTCGGGGATGACGACCCGGCGCGGGCTCCTGGTGCGGGCCCTGGCGGCGAACGTCGCCGACCTGGCGATCCTCGGGGTGCTCGTCGCCGCCCGCGATGCCTGGATCATCGCGTTCGCGCTCGGCGGGTTCGTGTTGTCGGTCGCCTATACGGCGCCGCCGCTGCGGCTCAAGAAGCACGGGCTCGGCGAGCCCACCGTCTTCGTGGTGTGGGGTCCGCTCATGGTGGGCGGCACCTACTACGCCGCGGTGGGGCATCTTCCGTGGCAGATCGTGGTCGCCTCGATGCCCTACGCGTTGCTCTGCACCGCGGTGCTGATGGGCAAGCACGTCGACAAGATTCCCTGGGACCAGCCCGACGGGACCCGCACCCTCCCGGTGCTCCTCGGCGAGCGGCGCGCCCGCGCCGCCACCCGGGCGATGATGCTGGCCTTCTACCCGCTGGTCGGGCTCCTCGTCGCCGTCGGAACCCTGCCGGTGCTCTCGCTGGTGTGCCTGCTGGGGCTGTTGCGCCTGGCAAAGATCTGGAAGCCGTTCTCGGCCCCGAAACCCGACCAGCCACCCGAGGGGTTCCCCATCTGGCCGCTGTGGTTCGCGGCCTTAGCGTTCGTGCACACCCGGCGGGCCGGCGGACTGCTCCTCCTCGGGATGCTCCTCGGGATCCTGATCGGCCACTGACCCCGGCCCCGCCCGCTGCGCCAGTTGTCCGGTTTCGCGGCTCGGGAGCCGGAGGCCAAGCAGAGCGGACCGGTTGCGAGACCGACGAGTATCGTCGAATCCCGTGCGTCGAGGGATTCTGGTTGTCTCGGCGTCGATGGGAGCAGGCCACGACGGGGCCGCGCGGGAGCTGGAGCGCCGTCTCGTGGCCCGCGGTCACGACGTGCGGGTCATTGACTACCTACACCTCATTCCCTTCAAGCTGGGCGGTGTCGTCCGCTGGACGTACCTCTTCCAGCTGAAGGTCCTGCCCTGGACCTACGACATGACCTACAAGGCCCTCGGCGTCGGCGCACCCGTGCTGTGGGGCCCCGTCGTGCGGCTCATGAGCCTCACCACCCGCCGCTCCCTGCACCGAGAGCTGCTCGACTCCCGCCCTGACGCCATCGTCTCGACCTACCCGCTGGCCTCGCTGGTCCTCGGCCGGATGCGCAAGAAGGGCTGGCTGCGGGTACCGGTCGCCACCTATCTCACCGACTTCGCCGTCCACCCGCTGTGGGTGCATCCCGGGGTCGACGTGCATCTGGCGGTCAGCCCGCTCTCAGCCCAAACCGCCGCCAAGCGGGGTGGCCACACCAACTTCGCGTCGGGTCCGCTGGTCGGCGACCCGTTCCGTGAGGGCTCGCACCGGCCGACTCGCCGCCAGGAGATGCGGCGCCGACTGGGGATCGACGACGACGAACGGGCCGTGCTGGTGGTGGCCGGCTCGTGGGGTGTCGGGGACGTGCCCGACACGGTCGCGTCGATCGTCGCCGCCGGTCCGTACCACCCGATCACGGTCTGTGGCCGCGACGAGAAGCTACGCGCCGCGCTCGTCGAGGAATGCCTCGGCGGGACCGTGGTCGGCTGGACCGACGAGATGCCCGCGCTCATGGCCGCGGCCGACGCGCTGGTCGAGAACGCGGGTGGGCTCACCGCGATGGAGGCCTTCGCCGCCGGCGTCCCGGTCGTGTCGTTCCATCCCATCGCCGGGCACGGCAAAGAGAACGCCAAGACCATGGCGACCTCCGGAGTCAGCCGCTACGCCCACAGCGACGCCGACCTCGCCGACGCCCTCGACGAATCCACCACCCCCGGCCCGGCGCGCGACGAGCTCATCGCCGCGGGACACCGTCTCTTCGCCGGCGACCCGACCGACCACGTCGAAGACCTCGCCGCCAACACCCGCGCCGACGCGCTCCTGATCCCCCTCGAGTTTCCCAAGGCGCGTCGACGGGTGTCCTTCGCGGCGCTCGGGATCGTCGGGCTCTACCTCGCCATGACCATCGGCGCCCAAGGCGCCGCGGCCCTCGGGGTTGGGGTCGCGAAGCCACCAAAAGCAGCCACCCGTGACGTCTTCTTGGGCGTGCGCGTCAACCGCGCCGACCTCAAGAGCCACCAGGTCACCTCCGCGATCGACCACCTCGGCGTGACGGTCGTCGTCGACGGGCGCACCGCGATGCAATCTGGGCCCCAGCTCACCCCCCTGGCCGCCGACGGCGTCGACATCGCCAACGGCGGGATGGGCCGACGCGGGAGCCTGCTGCGCTGGAACCGGGCGCGCGACGACTGCACGAAATCCTGGCGGGAGATCGCGGCGCGGACCGGCGTCCACCCCCGCGAGTTCGTGCCCAGCCGACGAATCGACGGGTTCGACCAGATCTACTGCCGCAGCGGGAAGGACCAGCAGCGGCTCGTCGAGGCGAACCACACGTTCCAGCCCGGCTCCGTACCCCAGCCCCACGGCCACAACGTGTACGTCCTCGACGGACGCCACCGCAGCCCCGCCACGGTCGCCGCCAGCCTCGAGCGCTTCGCGACGAACGTCCGCCACCAGGGACTGCACCTGAAGTCGCTCGAGGGTCTGCGCTGAGCGCAGCCCTCACTGCCGCGTACGCCGCGGCGGGCCTCGTTGGCGCGGCGGGAGCCGTGCACGCCGGCCCGGCGCTCGCCGGCGTTTCCCCGTTCGGGATCCGCGTGACCCCCCGCCTCGTGGGTCGCGGTCAACCCGGGCACGTGGCGCTGACCTTCGACGACGGGCCCGACCCGGCTTCCACCCCGGCCATCCTCCACGAGCTCGACCGTCTCGGCTGGCACGCCACGTTCTTCATGCTCGGCACGATGGCCCGCCGCGCCCCGACCCTGGTGGAGGAGGTCACCGCCGCCGGCCACGAAGTCGCGGTCCACGGTGACGAGCATCGCAACCTGCTGCGCCGCACCCCCCGCCGAGCCCGCGACGACATCCAGCGCGCCACGGACACGGTCGCCGAGCTGACCGGCACCGAGCCGGTGTGGTTCCGGCCACCGTTTGGGCTCCTGTCCCTCGGCGCGCTCTCCGGCGCCAAGCGAGCCGGGCTCACCACCGTGCTGTGGACGACCTGGGGTCGAGACTGGCGTCAGGAGGCGACGCCCGACACCGTGGTTGCCGACGTGCTGCGCCGCTACGTCGACGGCGGCACCGTCTTGCTCCACGACTCGGACTGCGAGTCGTACCCCGGCTCGTGGCGCGCCACGCTCGGCGCGCTCGCGCCCCTCGCCGACCAGCTCGGTTCCCGCGGGCTCACCGTCGGGCCGTTGCGCGACCACGGGCTCGCCAGCCGCCGCGCCCCGACCCGCGTCTAAGTCATGGCCCTCTCCGTCGTCTTCGCGCTCAGCGCCGGGCTCTGCTACGCCCTTGCCGCGGTGGTGCAACAGCGCGTCGCGGGGAAACAAGACGACGAGCTCTCCCTGTCACTCCGGCTCATCTGGGCCCTGGCCCGTCGGCCGCTCTGGCTGGCGGGCATCGCCGTCGACCTTGGTGCGTACTGCTTCGAGGCCGCCGCCCTCGGCTTCGGATCGATCATCGTCGTGGGGCCGCTGATGGCCAGCGGACTGCTCTTCGCCTTGCCGTTCGCGTCGTTTCGCACCGGACGGCGCGTCACCCGCCGAGAGATGATCCCGGCCGTGATGATCACCGCCGGCCTCGCCGTCTACGTCGCGGTCGGGGCGCCGGGCGGCACGACGTCGCACGCCGCGCACTGGGCCTGGGGCGTGGCGGGCGGGGTCGTGATCGTCGCGTCCGCAACCCTGGTCCTGCTCGGGCGGCGCGCCCGCGAGCCTGGCCGGCGTGCCGCGTGCTACGGGCTCGCCACCGGCATCGTGTACAGCCTCACCGCGGTGCTCACGAAAGCCACCGTCGACCGCCTGACCCCGCAGGTGCTACCCATCCTCGGGCACTGGCAGCTCTACGCGCTGCTGCTCGCCTCGGCGGTCGGTCTCGTCCTGAACCAGAGCGCCTTCCAAGCCGGCCACATCGCGGCCTCGCTGCCCGCGATCTCCGTCGCGAACCCGGTGTTCGCCTCCATCATGGGCGTCGTGCTCTTCGGGGAGCACCTCGGCGCCACCGGCGCGGCCGCGTGGTTGCTCTGCGGCGCCGCCATCGTGGTCATGATCATCGGCACCCTCTGGCTGGCGCGCTCACCACTGGTCACCGAAGAAGTCGCCCACGTCCCCGCGCTCGAGGTGTGAGCGGGGCCGCTCTAGTTCTGGAGGTCGAGGAGCGCGTCAGCGACGCGCGCGAGTTCGGGCCGCCAGTCGTCGGGTTCGGCGAGGGGGACGAGCACGAGCTTCGAGAATCCCACCGCGACGAACTCGACCAGGCGGGCCCGCAGGGCGGGGAGGCCGATGGGGACGAGGTCGGCGGGGTCGAGCTCGGGACGGAGCGCGGCGAGGCGGGTCGCCAGGGTGGCGGGGATCTCGTCGTGGGCGTAGGTGACCATGGCTCCGAAGTGCTCGACGTCAACGGCCCGGTTCGCGCTCCGGGCGGCCTCCTCGATGACGGGTCGCCCCGCGGCGCAGTCGTCGGGTGTGCAGAAGCTGGCCAGCCAGCCGTCGCCGAGCCGCCCGCACCGTCGCAGCTCGCTCGGCGCGCGCCCGCCGAGCCAGACATCGAGCGGCGATTGGATCGGCTTGGGCCGCACGGTCAGGGCGTGATAGCGGAAGTGTTCGCCGTCGTGATCGACGTCGTCTTCGGCCCACAGCCGTCGCAGCAGGGGCAGCGCCTCGTCGAAGATGGGGGCGCGAGCCTCGCGGGCGATGCCGAACGCCTGGTGCTCGGCGGCGACGGGGTTGCCGAGTCCGAACGCGGGGAGTGCCCGTCCGTTCGAAAGGCGGTCGAGGCTGGCCCAGGCCTTCGCGAGCAGCGCGGGGTTGCGTCCCGGGAGCACCTGGACGCTGGTGCCGAGCTTCAGCCGTTGGGTGCGACCCGCGGCGAACGAGAGCCCGATCAGGGGGTCGGGGGTGTCGCCCGCCACCCGCTCGGAGAGCCAGAGGGAGTCGAAGTGGTGTTCCTCGAGGCCGTCGACGAGCTGAGCGAAGCGGGCCTCGTCGCGCAGGCCCTGGACGCCGAGCCCGAAGCCGACGCGGACCTTCACGCGCGGAAGGCCTCGTAGCGGCGGAGCTCGCGCCGGGCGATCTGGGCGAGATGCACCTCGTCGGGTCCGTCGACGAGGTGCAGGGCCCGCGCGTACGTGTACATCTCGGCCAGGGGCCAGTCGTCGGAGACGCCGGCGCCGCCGAAGACCTGGATGGCCCGGTCGATGACGGTGGTCGCCAGACGCGCCGCGACGACCTTGATCGCGCCGATCTCGAAACGGGCCCCCTTGTTGCCGACGGTGTCCATGAGCCAGGCGGCCTTCATCGTGAGGAGGCGGGCCTGCTCGATGTCGATTCGGCTCTCGGCGACGCTCTGTTGGACGACCGCGTTGTCGGCGAGGTGCTGGCCGAACGCCACCCGCTGCTGGGCCCGGGTGCAGAGCAGCCCGAGGGCCCGTTCCGCCATGCCGATGGCCCGCATGCAGTGATGGATGCGACCCGGTCCGAGGCGAGCCTGGGCGAGCGCGAAGCCGCCGCCCTCCTCGCCGAGCAGGGAGTTGGCGGGGAGCCGCACGTTCTCGTACAGCGTCTCGCAGTGACCGCCGCCCGCGTCGTGCCCCATCAGGGGGAGGGTTCGCACGATGCGCACGCCGGGCGCGTCGAGCGGCACGAGGATCATCGAGTGGCGGTGGTAGGGGTCGGCGTCAGGGTTCGACACGCCGAGCAGGATCGCGAAGCGACAGCGGGGCGACGCCGCGCCGCTCGTCCACCACTTGTGGGCGTTGACCACGTAGTGGTCGCCGTCCCGCTCGATGCGGCTCGCGATGTTCGTGGCGTCGCTGCTCGCGACCCAGGGCTCCGTCATCGCGAAACAGGAGCGGATCTCGCCCTCGAGGAGTGGGCGCAGGAACTCCTCTTGCTGGAGCGGGGTCCCGAACGCGGCCAGGATCTCCATGTTCCCGGTGTCGGGCGCCGAGCAGTTGGTGGCCTCCGCCGCGAGTGGGCTCGCGCCCATCAGCTCACACAGCGGCGCGTACTCGACGTTCGTCAAGCCGGCGCCGAAGCGCGGGTCGGGCAAGAACAGGTTCCACAAGTTGCGGGAGCGCGCGTCGCGCTTGAGGTCCTCCATCACCGGCGGGTGGAAATGCGGGTCGCCCGACGCCTCGACCTGTTGGCGGAAGACGGGGACCGCCGGCTCCACGCGCTCGTCGATGAATGCACGCAAGCGCTCCCGGAGGGCTTCGGTTCGGGCCGAGACAGCGAACTCCATGGGGTCGCACCCTAACCTCGGGTTCGTGATCGACGTCCGCCTGCTCGCCCTCGGGATCGCCTGGCTCCTCGGCTGGTACCTGTGCTGGCGGCTGCACACCGTCCCGTACGCCCGCGAACCGCAGGCGGCCATGCGACCGCCGTCGGTGGTGATCCCCGCCCGCGACGAGGCCGAGACCCTCGCGACGGTCCTGACCGGACTCGCCTCGCAGACCGCGCCGGTGGCCGAGGTCATCGTCGTCGACGACCGCTCCCAGGACACGACCGCCGCGGTGGCCACCGCCCGGGGGGCTCGGGTCCTCGCCGGCCAAGCGTTGCCCGCCGGCTGGACCGGCAAGAGCTGGGCGCTGTTCCAGGGTGTGCAGGCCGCGCGAGCCGAGGTCGTGGTGTGCCTCGACGCCGACGTCGATCCGTCGTCGCACCTCATCGCCCGGCTGGGACGCTGCTTCGCCGACCGGGGCGGTCTCGTCTCGGTGCAGCCGTACCACGAGATGCGCCGGGCCTGGGAGCGGGCGGCCGCGTTCTTCAACCTGGTGGCGGTGATGGGCGTCGGGTTGGCGTCGCCGGGACCGTCGCGGGCGCGCGAACGCGCCGCGTTCGGGCCGTGTCTGGTGGCGCGCCGCGACGCGCTGCTGACCCACGTCGCGCACCGCTCGGTGCGGCACTCCGTCGTCGAGGACGTCGCGCTCGCCCGCCGCTTCGGAGCCGCCGACGAGCCAGTGACGTGCTTCGGCGGCGGCGATCTCGTCGCCTTCCGCATGTACGACCGGCCCGGACGGCTTGTGGAAGGCTTCGCGAAGAACTTCGCCGCGGGGGCCGCGGCGACGCCGCGGCTGCGGTTGCTCGCGATCGTCGCGTGGATCGGCGCGTGCCTCGTGGCGGGCGTCGGCGTGCTCGGCGGCGGCCCGGTCGCCCTGCTGGTCTACGCGGCGTTCGCCGTCCAGTGCTTCGTGATGCTGCGCCAGCTCGGGAACTTCGGGATCGTCGCCGCGCTGCTCTTCCCGGTGCTGGCCGTCGTGTTCGTCGCGGTCTTCCTCGCGTCGCTCGTGCTGGTGGTTCGAGGCGAGGTGCGGTGGAAGGGCCGCACGATCCGCCTGCGCGGCGCCGACGAGTAGGCCGGCGATGGTGTCGAGCGACCATGCGCTGCTCGCCCTGCTCGACGCCGGGTGCTGGGCGGTGTGGAGCACGATCTGCGGCTACGTCGCCCACCGGTTGCCGTCCTCGGTGCTCGCCCGTCCCCCCTGGCCCTCACCCGGGCGGGTGGAGCGCTTCGAGACCCGGCTCCGCATCCAGGCGTGGAAGGACACCCTCCCCGAGGCGGGGGCGCTGTTCCGGGGCGGCTTCTCGAAGCGCCACCTCCAAGCCCGCGACCGGGCCTCCCTGGAGCGCTTCGCGATCGAGACCCGCCGCGCCGAAATCGCCCACTGGTCGATCCTGGCGCTCGGACCGGCCTTCTTCGTCTGGAACCCGTGGTGGCTGGCCCTCGCGATGCTGGTCTACGCCGGGGTGGCGAACGTCCCCTGCATCGCCGTCCAGCGCTACAACCGGGCCCGCCTCGCAGCGCTGCTGGGCCGCCGGGCGGCCCCGCCGGCCTCGCACCGGGAGGAACATGAGCAGCCGATCATCGAGCCTTGACCGTTTGCTCATGCCCGACGGGCACCGTGGTCCGTATCGTGTCCGCGTGACGGAGGAGAGTCCCCTGAGCACTGCCCGGCGGCCGCGTCGTCTCGTGCGCGGCGTAGCCCCCGTGATCGTCGTCGTTGCCCTCCTCGCGGGCAGCGTCGCGCTCGCCGGCCCGGCCGGCGCGCAGGCGCCGGACCCGGCTCGGCCGGCGAGCAGCGCGATCTGCGCCCGGGCTCAACGCCAGTGGGCGCGCCTGGTGAGCGCCAACGCCAAGACCAAGACCGCGTTCGCGAGGGCCCAATCGCTCCAGAACCGTCTGATCCGAGCGGGCCGGGTCCGGCTCGCCCAGCGCCTCGACGCGCGCCTCACCTACCTGCGCTCGCTGCACACCGCCGACGTCGCCCGGGTCTCGGCGATCGCGGCCCGGATCCAGGGACGGTGCTTGGGGGGTCCCCCCGACCTCGTCGGTTTCTAGGAGACGGGACTCGCGGCGGGGTACAGCTCGGGGACCATCGCCTCGAGCAGCGGCGGCGCGTCCGCCCGGCGCAGCGAGTCCGCGGCGGCCGCGTCGTCGGGTCCGAAGGCTCGGGTCGTGCAGCAGTACTCGACCGCGATGCCGTTGGGGTCGTCGAGATAGATCGACGTGCACCAGCCGTGGTCGATCTGCAAGACGTCGTACCCACCGGCGCGCCACCGGTCACGGATCGCGGCGAGCTCGTCGAGGTCCCGGGCCGCGAAGGCCAGGTGGTTCGTCCAGCTCGGCAGACCCAGGCCGCGGCTGATCGAGGTCTCGAACCGGTCCGGCACCGCCGGGTTGTCGTGGATGTCCCAGACCGCCAGGCACTCGCCGTTGCCCGTGTCGTAGAACAGGTGGCGGGCCCAGCCGCCTTCGACGGCCGGGGCCGCCTCGACCCGCACCAGCTCGAAGCCCATCACGTCGGTGTAGAAGCGATGCGTCGCCTCGGGGTCCCGGGTCGTGATCGCCACGTGGTGAAAGCCCATGGCTGCTCCTCGGCGCCGCGGTTCTGAGGCCGCCATTCGTCGATCTCTGGCCCCATGAGGCTAGGGCCTGGGGCCCTCACCCGCCCGGAAGCCTTGACATGGCTCGGTCGACCCTCCATCATCATGACCCCCATTGACCACAACTCCCTCAGCGGCCACGGGGCGGGCCGAAGGAGGCTCCCTGTGCAAACCGAGCCGGCCCGCGTCGAGGGCGAGACCCTCGAGGTCTCACCCGAGGAGCTGCTGTCCAGCGCCATCCCCATCGCCAAGCGGGGCTACGAGCCCGACGTCATCGACGCGCTCCTCGAGCGGGCGGCGTGGACCATCGACCGCCTCCGAGCCTTCGACGCGCCGGAGCTGGAGCGCCAGCGTCGGGGACAGGCCCAGGTCCTCCAACGGACGCTGATGATGGCGCAGGTCACCGCGGATCGCACCGTCGCCGACGCGCAGGCCCACGCCCGGTCGCTGCTCGACGACGCCGAACGGCGCGCCCAGCAACTCATGGCCGACGCCGAGAAGTTGGCGGCGCACCTGGTGGAGAGCGAGGCCGCCCGGGCCCAGCTCACCGTCGGCGAGGCCCTCAACCGCCGGGAGGCAATCGAGCACGACATCCGCACCCTGGAGGAATTCGTCGCCACGGCCCGGGGCCGCCTCCGCGAGGCGCTCGACACCGAGACGAGCACCCTCGAGCGGCTCCTCGCGCAGGCTCTGACCGATCGCCCGGCGCGCCATGAGATCGATCTCACCGACCCCCACCTCGACGCCGCCCAGCTCGAGGAGGGATCGCTGCACTGGAGCGACGCGACCACGCCGATCGAGGCCCGACTCGTCTAGCCCGCCGCCCCGACGGCTGCGAGGCGCGAATGCCTGAGCTGCGCGAGTCCGACCTGGTGGCCGAGCCGGTCGACCAGTTCCGCCGCTGGTTCGCCGACGCGCAGGCGGCCGGTGTGGCGGACCCCGACGCGATGGTCGTCGCGACGGTCGATACGACGGGCGCGCCGAACGCCCGGGTGGTGCTGCTGCGCGGCGTCGACGCCGCCGGCTTCCGCTTCTACACCAACTACGACAGCGCCAAGGGCCGGGACCTGGCCGCCAACCCGCGCGCCGCGCTCGTGTTCCACTGGCGCGAGCAGGGCCGCCAGGTGCGCGCGACCGGGGCCGTGCGGCGCCTGGACGCCGACGAATCGGTCGGATACTGGCGCAACCGTCCCCGCGCCAGCCGCGTGAGCGCCTGGGCCTCGGCGCAGAGCGAGCCGATCGCCGACCGAGCCGCCCTGGAGTCCGCCGCCGCCGAGGTCGCCGCCCGATTCGGTGACGGCGACGTGCCCCGGCCGCCGTTCTGGGGCGGGTACCTCGTCACGCCCGACGCGCTCGAGTTCTGGCAGCACCGCGACGACCGACTCCACGACCGGCTCCGGTATCGACGCCTCGCGGACCGCTGGGTCCTCGAGCGTCTCCAACCCTGACCCACCGTGGACTGGCGGGCGACGAGACGCCCCTCACCGCCTCGGGAGCGCGGGGACCTCGACGTCGACCTGGCGGTCGCCGTACTGGCGCTCGTCGCCGCGTGCTTCGACGAGCGCCACGTAGACGACCAGCCGCCCGAAGACGAGCAGCCAGGCGAGGAGCGCGAACACGACCCCGATCGTCCCGTACACCTGCGAGGAGCGGGCCACGAGATGGGGTACCGCGTACGCGCCGACCACCTTCAGCACCTCGAGGGCCACGGCACCGAGCAGCGCGGCTGGCACCACGACCCGGACCGGCACCCGACGGTTGGGCAGGATCCACGACGTCCAGACCAACAAGGCGGCGTTGGTCGCCACCGACACGACGACGACCAGCGGCGCGAAGACACCCGGGAGGACACTCCAGGCCGCGGTGGCAAAACCGCCCGCCGCGATCGCCACGCTCGCCCCGGCCAGCCACGCCACGCCGACCGCCCGGTCCACCAGCCCGCGGCGATCGACGTGCCACGCCGCGTTGTACGCGTCGGCGATCACGATGGCGAGACTGGTGCCGGTCCACGCCAGACCGACCAGCCCCACGACGGTCGCGACGTCGCGCCGGCGCCGCGCCGTGTCGACCGCTTCGTGCACCGTGCGGGCCGCCTGGCCGGTGAGGCCGAGCTGGCGGGTCAGGGTCTGGGCCACGTTGGCGTTGCCGGCGGAGACGAACCCCAGCACCGCGATGGCGAGGACCGCGACCGCGAACAGGGCAAGGAACCCATACAGCGAGATCGCGGCGGCCAGCGCCGAACCGCGAGCCTCGACGTAGCGACGCTGGATGTCCGCGCCGGTTCGAACGCCGGGCACCCGGTCCAGCTGCGCTCGGATCCGGTCACGGAGGCGGCTCCCCGGTGCCGCATCGGTGGCGCGGCGCGGCCAGATCTTCATCGGCTTCCGTCGCCGGACCTCGCCCGACGCTGGGCGAGGCCCCGCATGGTGGGCGATCGTAGGGGTCGACGCGGCGCGACCCGCCGGGGGAGGATCGCGCCGCGATGAGCGCGGCGACGGTGGCGTGGTTCGCGGTGGCGGGTGGGTTCGCGGTGGGGGACTGGTGGGCCGTGGGCCGGGACCGGCGACTCCTGGAGTACGTCTGCAAGCCGGGAGCGACGGCGGCACTCCTCGGGGCCGCCGCCACCCTGCCCGGGGCCCCCGGGGCGACCCAGACCTGGTTCCTCGTCGCCCTCGCCCTGTGCCTCGCCGGCGACGTGTTCTTGATGCTGCCCGAGAACGCCGCCGGCCACGACGGGTTCGTGCCGGGCCTCGCCTCCTTCCTGCTCGCCCACGTCGCGTTCACGCTCGGCTTCTTGGCGCGGGGCGTCACCGGCGGCGGCGTCGCCCTCGGAGCCGCCCTCGTGCTGGTGGTGGCCAGCCCGCTGGCCGTCCGCTTCGTGCGCGCCTTGCGTCGGAGCGCGCGCCGCGAGCTCGTGGGGCCGGTGCTCGCCTACCTGGTCGCCATCGGGGCCACCGCCGCGACCGCGGTCGGCGCGGGCGACGGCTGGGGGATCGCCGGCGCCTGGCTCTTCGTCGCCTCCGACGCGCTCATCGCCGAGACCCGCTTCGTCGGCACCCGCCGCGGCGCGCCGGTCGCGATCATGGTCACCTACTACCTGGCGTTGGCGGGGCTCGTCGCGTCGCTGCACTGACCCAGACGCGACCAGGCGAGCCGACCCGCCGGCGGGTCCATCCGGCCCCCGCCTACAGGAGGAGCGGGGCGGGGGCGCGGTCGCGCTGACGGGTGAGTGCCTGGCGGTGCTCGACGATCTGGTCCACCGTCACCAAGGCGATGCGGTGCTCGATCGCGAACGCGGTGAGGTCGGGGACGCGGGCCGGTGAGCCGTCGGTGGCCAGCACCTCGCAGATCACGGCCATCGGAGGGAGGCCGGCGAGCCGGGTCAGGTCCACCGACGCCTCGGTGTGGCCGCGGCGCTCGAGCGTGCCGCCGGCCCGGGCCCGCAGGGGGAACACGTGGCCGGGCCGCTTGAACTCGTGGGGTGCGGCGTCGGGGTCGACCGCGTGGCGGATGGTCAGCGCCCGATCCGCGGCGCCGATCCCGCTGCCCGCGTCGACGTGGTCGATCGACACGGTGAACGCGGTGTCGCACCCGGCCCGGTCGGGTGGCACCATCGGACCGAGGCCCAACTCGTCGAGGCGCTCCGGCGCGCACGGCATGCACACCAGGCCCCGCGCCCAGCGCAGCATGAAGTTCACGGCCTCGGCGCTGACCCAGCTCGCGGCCATGGTGAGGTCGCCCTCGTTCTCTCGGTCCTCGTCGTCAATGACGAGGACCATCTCGCCGCGACGGATCCGACGCAGCGCTTCCTCGATCGGTGTTAGCTCCATGTCGTCCTCACACTCGTGTCACTCGTTCGGGTAACTCGATGCCGGTCTCGGGCAACGTGACCACCATGCGGCAGCCCTTCGGGTCGCGCCGTTCCGAGTGGATATCGCCTCCGTGGAGGTCGACGATCCAGCGGGCGATGGCGAGCCCGAGGCCCGCGCCGCCTTCGCGCGATGAACGCGCCGGGTCCGTGCGGTAGAAGCGCTCGAAGACCCGCCCCCGATCCGCCTCGGGGATCCCCGGCCCCTCGTCGAGGACCTCGATCGTCACGCCCTGGGTGCCCCGCCGGGCCCGCACCTCGACGGTGCCGCCCTGGGGCGTGAACCGCACCGCGTTCTCGAGCAGGTTGGCGACCACCTGGTGGACTCGCTCCGGGTCGCCGTCGGCGGTCAGGTTGGCCGGCTCCACCGTCACGGCCACGTCGATGGCCGGGGCTTGGAGTCGCTGCTCGCGGACCGCGTGCTCGAGGAGCGGCTCGACTGGGAAGGCGGCCCGCTCGAGTGGCACCACGCCCGCTTCGAGTTTCGAGAGGTCGAGGAGCTGCTGCACGAGGCGTCCCAACCGCTCGACCTGGGCCAGCATCGTCTCAAACGTCGCCCGGTCGGGTGCCTCGACACCGTCGACCAGGTTCTCGAGCTTGGCTTGCAACGCGGTGATCGGCGTCCGCAGCTCATGCGACACGTTGGCCACGAGGTCGCGCCGCACCCGGTCCGTCGCCGCGAGCTCGGCGGCCATCTCGTTGAACGTGCGGGCGAGCGCCCCGACCTCGTCGTGGGACGTCGCGGTCACCCGGCGGCTGTAGTCGCCCTGGGCCATGGCGCCCGCCGCGGCGGCCATCTCGCGCAACGGCGACGTCATGCCGCGAGAGAGGAACCAGACGAACACCATCGCCACGACCCCCGCCAAGATCCCGCTGCCCGACGGCCAGATCCCGACTTTGAGGCCGAGCCAGAACACGAACACGGTCGCCGCCACCGCGGCCGCGATGACGAAGCCGAGCTTGAGCTTGATCGACGGGAACGCGTTGAGGGGGCGCCGGACGTCGAGGTCCCTGACGTCGATGGGCAAGTGGTGGCGGTTCACGCCGGCTCGGCTCCCGGGCCGGCTCCGTACCCGACCCCATGCACGGTACGCACGACGTCGGCGCCCAGCTTGTGGCGCAACGCCCGCACGTGCGAGTCGACGGTGCGGGCGCCGCTCCCGTCCCGGTAGCCCCACACCTCGCCGAGGAGCTGCGGGCGGGAGAAGACCCGGTCAGGCCGGCGGGCGAGGAACGCGAACAGCTCGAACTCGGTGGGCGTGAGATGCACCGCTTCACCGTCGCGGCGGACCCGCCGGCTCTCGACGTCGACCTCGATCGAGCCGAGACGCAGCGGGGAGGTCGTGGACCGCGCCGCGGCCCGGTCCACCCGCCGCAGGAGGGCGTGAACCCGGGCGGTCAGCTCACGGGCGCTGAACGGCTTCGGGAGGTAGTCGTCGGCGCCGACCGCCAACCCGACCACCAGGTCGGTCTCGGAGTCCCGAGCGGTGAGCATCAGCACCGGGACCGGCCGGTCGCGTTGGATCTGTCGGCACACCTCGAGGCCGTCCAGCCCCGGCAGCATGAGGTCCAACACGACGAGGTCGGGCTGGAGCTGCTCGCAGGCGGCCACCGCGGTGAGCCCGTCCCCGGCGATCTGCACGGCGAACCCCTCGCTGCGCAGTCGAGCCGCCACCGCCTCGGCGATCGGGGCTTCGTCCTCGACCACAAGCACCGTGCGGGTGGCGCTCGGCGCCTGGACCGTCAAGACGTCCGCCATCACGGTCCATGCTAGGGATCACCTGTCGAGGAGTCCCGCCGGAGATGTGCGGATTTGGTGGAGATCGCCCCCGGGCGGGCGGTGCGGCCGGCGGGCCACCGAGGCGGCGGCGGGTCAGCGCGCGCCGGGGTGCGGTGCCTCCGCGAGGGCGTGGGGACGAATCGCGAGGAGGGTTCCGGCGCGCAGCTCGATCCGGGCACGATCCCCGACGAACTCGTTGCTGACGCCACGGCTCGTGCCGGCCTCCAGGTCTTCGTCGACCAGCGGGTAGCGCAGGCCTTCGGTCCGGATGCCCCGCGCGGTGCCCCCGAGCGCGACCAGGCTCAGCACCGACCCGGGCTCGCCCGCCAGCGCGGCCTCGTCGCGCACCACGACGACGTACGCGCCGCCGAGCCAGGCATCGATCCGTGCCGCGGCCCAGCGGGGCGACGCGAGCACCGTCACGTTGGCGAGGAGGTGGTCGAGGCGCCCGCCGTGTCCGCCCACGACGGTCACGGCCTCGGCGCCGCGGGTCAGCGCCGCGTCGAGGGCCAGCTCGAGATCGGTCTCGTCTTTCTCGGGGGGATGAGCCTCGACCCGGGTGCCCGACGCGCGGGCCGCCGCCAGTTGGTCGAGATCGACCGAGTCGAGGTCGCCGACCACCAGATCGACCCGCCGTCCGAGTGCGACCGCCTGCGCCAGGCCCGAGTCGGCGGCGATCACGAAGGCACCGGCGGCGAGTCGCGCCGCGACCGCCAGTGGCACCGGATCGCCGCCGGCGAAGACGAGCGCGGCCTCGACGCTGATGTCGCTCCCTTCGCCGGCGCGTCGACCGGCGGGCGTCCCGATTCTCGAGCGCACGCCCCGGCGACCCGCGAGCCGCGCAGCGTATCGCCGGTCGGGTCGCGTCGGCGCGGGGCGACCCGACCGGCGCTACGAGTCCTGGCTCGGGAGGTGCTGCACCGTGGGTGGCGTCGCCCGGTCGGAGCACTCTCGGGTGACCAGTCCGCTCGAGAGGCCTGCGATCGGCAGGGTCGGGACGGAGCGCCGCGGGTGTCCGAACGTGAGCGTGCTGGTGAGATCGCCGACGGTCTGGCGTCGCCAGGCCGAGAGGTTGGGGACCTCGACCCCGAAGCGGGTCTCGATGAACCGCAGCAGCGAGGTGTGGTCGAAGGTCTCCGAGTTGATGCGACCGCCCCGGCTGAACGGCGAGAGCACCAGCAGCGGGACGCGGAACCCGAGGCCGATCGGGCCGGGGATGCCGGCCGCTTCGGCGGGGAGCGGATCGGTGGTGAGGAACTCGCCCGGTGTTCCCGGCGGCGCGACGGGAGGCGAGACGTGGTCGAAGAACCCGCCGTTCTCGTCCCAGGTGACGAACAGCACGGTGTTGGCCCACACCTTCGGGTTGCTGGCCAGCGTCTCGAGGACGTGCCCGGTGACGCGGGCGCCCGTGTTCGACGGGGCCGGGGGGTGCTCGTCCTGATACGGGGGTGCGAGCACCCAGGTGACCTCGGGCAGCGTGCCGGCCTTCACGTCCGCGGCGAAGCCGGCGGGGTAGGTCGGGTCGAAGGCGTTGTGGTACAGGGAGGTGCTCGGATCCGAGTACTGGTGGTACCGCACGAGGATGTTGTTGGTGAGGACCGTCGAGGCCAGGCTGGCGGGCGCCTGGTAGATCTTCCACGACACGCCTTGCGCCTGGAGCCGCTCGGGCATCGTCGTCCACGAATACGCGGCCGCGTTGGTGACGACGGTGGACGGCGGGATCGCGGCCACGTTGACGGCGTTCGTGACCACGGGCCCGCCGGCCATGCCGGCCGGGTCGATCGTGGCGGACATCGAGTAGTGGCGGTTCGGGTCGCTCGGCCCAAAGACCGGCGCGTGGTAGTTGTCGCAGAGCGTGAACGCGTCGGCGAGCGCGTAGTAGAGCGGGAGATCGGCGCGCGTGTAGTAGCCCATGGTCTGGGGAGCCGCAATCGGCCCGTCCGCCTCCAGTGCCGTGTGGGCGATGACCCACCGGTCGTTGCTGCCGTGGTCCCACGAGTAGTGCTGCGTGGTCCACTCGTGCGAGGGGTTGTCGGTGCACGCGGCGTTCATGGTCTGGGTGTCGAGGTGCCAGGGGAGCAGCACCCCGGCGGGCGACGCGCTGCGCCGTCGCGGGTCGGCCTGGGCGAACACGCCCGGGCGGCCCCGGGGATGGTCGTTGAAGCCTCGGCCCTTGCGGTAGGCGCCGAAGTAATGGTCGTAGGAGCGGTTCTCCTGAATCAGGATCACGACGTGCTCGATCTGGCTGAGCGACGCCGACGTCGGTTGCGGAGCCACCGTCGGGTCGGGACCGCCGAGCCCGCCCGCCGCGGCCAGCGGGCCGAACCACGGCCCGAGCGCGGCGCCGCCTCCGAGCAGCGCGGCGCGCTGGAGGAACTCTCGACGCTCCATCAGCGCAGTTCCGGGCGATGCCGCCGGGGAGTCGACGCCCGACCGGTCGGCGGCGGTGGAGTCGCCCGTCGACTCGGCGCGCTCGCGCCGCGTCGCTGAACCCCGCACGCTCGTAGCGCCATCACGTCACCCCCCTGGGCCCGGGCCGGTGGGGATCCGACCGGCCAGCGCGGCCTCGAGCCGCGCCAGACTACGGGACGCGTCGGCTCCCCGTCAGCCTCGACCGTCGTGTTGCGGGCGTAGCGTCGCCACGGTGGACGTGACACGCGCGATGACGGAGCACGGCCATGAGCAGGTGGTCCTCGTCGCCGACGCCGCCTCGGGCCTGCGAGCGGTCATCGCGATCCACTCGACCGCGCTCGGCCCGGCGCTGGGCGGGATCCGGTTCTGGCGGTATGCGTGCGACGAAGACGCGCTGCGCGACGCGCTCGCGCTCTCCGAGGCGATGACGTGGAAGGCGGCGCTCGCCGGGCTCGATCAGGGCGGCGGGAAGGCGGTCGTGCTCGTCGCCGACCCGGACGCGCCGCACCCCGCCGACCTGCTGGCCGCGTTGGGTCGCGCCGTCGACGAGCTCGGTGGCCGGTACCTCGCCGCCGAGGACGTGGGAGCCACGACGGCGGACATGGACGCGATCGCCGCCGTGACACCCTGGGTCACGGGCGTGCACGAGGCAGCCGGCGGCTCGGGTGACCCGTCACCGGTCACGGCGTGGGGTGTGCTGCACAGCATGCGGGCCGCGCTGCGGGCCCTGGACGGACCAGAGGCGATGCTCGCCGGCCGGCGGGTCGCGATCCAGGGCGCGGGCAAGGTGGGCGGGCATCTGGCCGACCTGCTCGTCGACGCGGGCGCCCGGGTGGTGGTCGCCGACTCGCACGGCGGGCGGGCTGCACGCGTCGCGGCCCGGGTCGGAGGAGACCACGTCGGGGTGGACGCGATCCTGGAGCAGGACTGTGACCTGCTGGCGCCGTGCGCGCTCGGCGGGGTGCTCGACGCTGACACCGTTCCCCGCCTGGCCTGCCGGGCGGTGTGCGGTGCCGCGAACAACCAGCTCGCCGGTCGGGGTGTCGACGAGCTCCTCGCCCGACGCGGCATCCTCCACGTGCCGGACTTCGTCGCCGGCGCCGGAGGGATCATCAATCTCGCCGAGGAGTTCCACGGCTACTCACGGCCGCGGGCGCTGGCCCGCGCCGCGGGCATCGAGCAGACCACGGCGGCGGTGCTCGAGCGGTCCCGCGTCGAGGGCGCGACGCCCGAGCGGGTCGCGCGCGCGTTGGCGCGTGAACGCGTCGCCCGCGAGGGGGCCGGCCGGCGTTGGCGGCCCGGCGATCCCGCGGGATGGACGAACGGTTCGCCGCTGCGAAGCCTGCGACCAGCCGGTACCGTGATCGGGCGATGACGACGCTCGTCCCCGACCTCGAACACCAGGTGGCTGACGTGGTCGCCCGCCTCGACGAGGCGGGCTACGCGATCATCGAGGGTGTCTTGACCCGCGACGACGCCCGCACCATCGGGGTTGAGCTGCGACGGCTCCTCGACGGCGTCCCCGGCGGCCGGAACCCGTTCGAGGGCTACCGCACCCGCCGGCTCTACGCCCTCTTCGCCAAGACCCGGGTGCTGGACCCGCTCGCCCTCGACCCGCTGGTGCTCGGCGCGCTCGCCGCGGTGCTCGGTCCCCACTTCCAGCTCAGCGGCCCGACCGGCATCGAGATCGGTCCCGGCGAGGCGGAACAGATCCTGCACCGCGACGAAGACATCTACCCGGTGCCGCGGCCCCACCCGCAGCTGGTCGCCAACGTGATGTGGGCCTTCGACGACTTCACGGTGGCGAACGGAGCCACCCGCCTCGTCGCGGGCAGCCACCGCACCGTCGACGCGCCCCCGCCCGACGCGCCGATGACGTTCGCCGAGATGCCGGCCGGCTCGGTCATGCTCTACCTCGGGTCGCTTTGGCACGGCGGCGGCGCGAACCGCACCGACCAGTCGCGTCTCGGCGTGGCGATCGAGTACTGCGCGAGCTGGCTACGACCCCAAGAAACCCACTTGCTCGCGGTCCTGCCCGACCAGGCGCGCACCCTCGCGCCACGCCTCCGCGAGCTGCTCGGCTACAACGTGTACCCGCCGTTCCTCGGCTACGTCGACGGACGCCACCCCGAGCGCATCCTCGAGCCCGACGCGCCGCAGCCCCCACACCGGTCCGCCTGACTGGACGCCCCGCGGCGCCCAGCCCGGCGACGCGCTCATTTGGGCAGCTGGTCGCCGCCCCGCTTGATCCACTGCCAGCCCTGCCCGGGTGCCACGCCGAGCGCGTTCAGCGCCGCCTGCGCGAACGCGACGAGTGCCTCCGGCGAGGTGTCCTTCGGGAAGTCCAGCTTGTAGTTGGGGCCGCTGATCTCGCCGCTCGGCGCGTCGATGAGCGCCCCCCGCACGGCCGCCTCCACGCCGGACGGATCCGTGCCCTTCTTCGGGATGACCCACACCGGGATCGCCTTGCCCTTGCGGTTGGCGATGGCCACCCGGGGGATCGCGTCGAGATCCATGCGAGTCGAGGCCTTCGCCCGCGCCATCCCGAGGTAGCGCTTGTCCGCGACCGCGGTCGGGCGGATCTCCATACCCTCACGAATGAGTTTCTTTCCCAGCACGTGGTCCTTGAGGAAGGTGACCGCCTCCGAGGGATCATCGACATACACGCCATCAATCGGCATCGCTGCCGCCCCTTTCATCGTGAGTCATCGTGACTGCGAGGCTCAGACCTGGTCCGAGCCCCCGAACCAGAACACAAAGACGATCTGCGCGACGCACGCCGGCCGATCGCCCCCCTCGATCTCGAACTCGAGGTCGAGGGTCACGCGGACCGCATCATCGCCGAGCGGCGTGGCGTCGGCCAGCCCAGCATGCAGCCGAACCCGGCTTCCCACCGTCACCGGGGCCGGGTAGCGGACCTTGTTCGCCCCGTAGTCGGCCCCGTTCACGACGTTGCGGAGCTCCCAGAGATCCTCGAGCAGCATGGTCGCCATCGCCAGGATCTGGATGCCGAAGGCGATCGTCGTGCCGAAGGGGGTGTGGGACGCGAACTCCGGGTCGGTGTGGATCGGCGCCCGGTTGCCGGTGCCCTCGGCGAAGTGGTCGACCTCGGCCTGGCTGACCGTATGCCAGTTGCCCGTGCCCAACGACGAGCCGGCCCGCTCGACCAGGTCCGACGGGCGCGCGATGACGATCGACACGCCCCATGCTGGCACAGGGGCCGGTTCGGCGGACGCGACGCGGCGGCAGTCCCGACGCGGTGTGAGCGGCCGGGGTTGCTGCGGCCCTCAGCGCGGCGTCGAGTTCGACGACGCGTGGGCGCGTTGCCATGGCGTCATGTCGAGGCCGGGATAGCGGGCGGCGACGCCCGCGAGGGTCTCGTCGGTCCAGTAGGAGTTCCCCGGCTTCGGGAACCCGAGTACGCCGAGCTGACGGGGTGTGGCTTGCGCGACGAACTTCGCCCACTCGGGTGAGAAGCCCTTGAACGGCCAGGCTTGGTATCCGCCCCACTCGGCGCCTGCCGGTCGGTAGGAGACGTGCATCATGAACCGAGACGCACCGGGATCGGTCAGGTCCACCGACCGGTGGTACACGTCGGGACGGTACGCGACGATCGACCCGGCCGGCGCGGCGGCGTTTCCCGGATCGTCGTACAGGTCCGCGTAGTCCCGCAGGTTCAACGTGTGCTCCTCCACCGGGACGCCCGCCGTCTTGCGCCGTGAAACCAGGCGCGTCGCGCCGTCCTGGATCGTCACGTCGCTGAGATAGATGAACGTCTCGAGGTGCTGGTATCCGACGTCTCGGCGCGGCACGACGAGCATGTGGTTGGGGTAGTCGGCGTGGAGGAGCTGGTTGTAGCCCGACGACTGCCCGAAGTACTTGGCGGTGACCAGCGCGAGATACATCCGCACGTCATCGACGCCGAGCAGCTCCTCGGCGAGCCCGATGACGATGTCGTGGACCGCGAGCTTGTTGAGCGACGAGCTGTGAAACGGGAACTCGGGCCACTGCGCGTCCCAGGTCTGCCACCTCGTGTTGCCCTCGTCGTCGGGCGTCGACGCCATCTGCCCGGCCGTCGGAAACAAGCGCGTAAGCACCCGCTGCGCCGCGGCGAGATCCTCCGCCGGGATCGCCCGCTCGATCACGCACCAGCCGTCGTCGTCCCAAGCGGCCCGGAGCTCGGGAGCCAGCACCGCGTCGCCCACCATCGCCCCCGGCCGTCAGTCGACCGGGTCGAACACCACGACCGGAATCTGGCGCTCGGTCTTGGTCTGGTAGCCGTCGTACGCCGGCCATGCTGCGGTGGCGTACGCCCACCATTCCTGACGTTCCTTGTCGCGGGCCGTCCGCGCCCGCATCTCCATGACCTGCCCGCCGTCTTGCAGCGTGACGTTCGGATCGGCGAGCAGGTTGAGGTACCACACCGGGTGTTTGGGCGCGCCACCCATCGACGCGACCACGGCGTAGCGACCGTCGTGCTCGACGCGCATCAGCGCCGACTTGCGGAGCCGGCCCGACTTGCGTCCCCGCGTGGTCAGGATCACGACCGCCTGACCCTCGAGGGTGCCACCCTCGGTGCCGCCGGTGCGCTCGTAGAGCTCAACTTGGTCCGCAACCCAATCCCACGGGCTCGGCTCGTAGTCGCCGTCGAGCGCCATCTCGTCTCCCTCCGTGTTGGTCCCGGCCGCGCGGGGTGGCCCGGCGGCCGGGGGGTCGCTTGAGATTCTGGCGGTTGGCGGCGGGCGAGTCGACCGGGTCGGTGCGACCCGGATCAGGCGCTGTCGGGCACCGCCGCGTCGCGCTCGTCAGCCAGGCGCCGCCCGGCCATCAGCCCGGCGGCGGCGGTCGCGGCGGCGACCACTCCCAGGAGCCGAGCCCGGACCGGGAGCTTTGGGGTGACGAGGAGCACCACGGCGTCGATCCCGTCCACGAGCGCCCCCATGCTCACCCACTCGGCATCCTGGGTCCGCTCGTGCAGGCAGGTGAGGGTCCCGACCCCGAGTGCCAGGTCCCGACCGCCGGTCAGCCGCATCGCCGCGCCAGCGGCGGCGCCATCTCTCCCCACCGCGAGACGCACGAGCGGCCTGCCCGCGAGCAGCATCGCCGCGCCCGCTCCGACCCGGGCCCGGGCGATGACCAGCGCCACGCGGCGGTGCGAGTCGGTCACGGGCACGCCGCCTCCCGCCTGCTGATGCTGCACATCGGCCCATCCTCGCGCCCCCCTGGCACCCCCACCGTGCCGCGGGCGGCTCGGGAGTCGCCTACAAAGGACGTGTGCAGTCAACCCCACGCCCCGGCGCCTCGGGGCTCGACCCCGCCGGGCGAGCCGGCCGGCGGGGCGGGAACCAGCGGTCGTGACGATCCTTCGCGTCGACCCCGAGGAGCTCGTCACCTGCGTCGCCTGCGGGTTGTGCCTGCCGCACTGCCCGACCTACCGGGTCACCGGCGACGAATCGGCGTCTCCGCGCGGTCGTATCGCCGCCATGCGGGCCGTCCAATCCGGCGACGCCGACCTGCGCGGCGAATTCACCCGCTACATGGACGAGTGCGTCCAGTGCCGAGCGTGCGAGGTGGCCTGCCCGTCGTCGGTGCCCTTCGGGCACCTCATGGAGGGGACGCGAGCGACCCTCGCCGCCGAGACGTCGTACGTCTCCTGGTGGCAGCGCCTCGCCTACCGCACCCTCGGTCATCACCGCGTCCTCCTCGGCCTCTCCCGAGGCCTGGCCCTCGCCCAGCGCGCCCATCTCGTGCCGACCCGCGTCTCGCTCCCCAAGCTCCCGCTCCACGCCCGACCGCTGCGCAGCACCGGCGACGACGCGTGGCTCTTCACCGGATGCGTCATGGACGCCTGGCAACGCGACGTCCACGCGGCCGTCATACGGGTCCTCGGCGCGGCGGGCGTCGGCGTCGCGCTGCCCGACTCCCGCCGAGCCGGCTGCTGCGGCGCGTTGCACGTCCACGCCGGACTCCACGACGACGCGGCGGCCTTGGCGCGGCGTGTCCTCGACGCCTTCCCCGGAGACGCCCCGATCCTCGTCGACTCCGCGGGCTGCGGCGCCGCGCTCCAGGACTACGGCCGGCTCCTCGGGACCGACGAAGCAGCGGCGTTCGCCCACCGCGTCCACGACGTGCACGAATGGCTCGCCGAGCGGCTCGACGACCTCCCCGCCCCACCCCACCGACCGGACCCCGACGCGCCCGTCGCCGTGCACGACCCCTGCCACCTGCGCAACGTGCAGCGGACCCACGGCGCGGTCCGAACCGTCCTCGAACGCTACGTCGAGCTCCGCGAGCTCGACGACGAGGGACTCTGCTGTGGTGCCGGCGGCGCGTACGCTGCGCTCCACCCGACACTGGCCAACCAGATCCGCCAGCGAAAGCTCGACGCGATCACCCGCACTGGTGCGGCGACCGTTGCGAGCGCCAACCCAGGCTGCACGCTCCACCTCGCCGCGGCCGGTGTCGACGTTCGTCATCCCCTCGAGATCGTCGACGCGGCCCTGCACCCCCACGCGAGCCATCCCGCGTGACCGCGCCCCACGATCCAACCCTGCCCGACCCTGCGGAGGCCCTCCATGGCTGAACTGTCCCTGATCGGCAAGCGAGCGCTCGTGACCGGCGCCTCGCGCGGGATCGGACGGGCCATCGCGGCCGAGTTCGCCGCGGCCGGTGCCGACGTCATGCTCTCCTCGCGCAAGGCCGACGCGCTCGAAGAAGCCGCCGCGTCGATGCACGGCGGACGGGTCGAGACGTTCGCCGCGAACGCCGGGGACCCCGACCAGGCCGAGGCGTGCGTCCTCGCCACCGTCGAGCGCCTCGGAGGCCTCGACATCCTCGTGAACAACGCGGCGACGAACCCATACATGGGTCCAAGCCTCGACGTCGACCTGAGCCGGTACGACAAGACCTTCCAGGTCAACCTGCGCGGGCCACTCGTGTGGACCCAGGCCGCGTGGCGAGCGTCGTTGCGCGACCACGGCGGGGTGGTCCTCAACGTGGCCTCGGTCGGCGGCATTCGCAGCGAAGCCGCCATCGGCATCTACAACACGACGAAGGCTGCGCTCATCCATCTCACCAAGACCTTGGCCGCCGAGCTCGCCCCCGGGGTCCGCGTCAACGCGCTCGCGCCCGGGCTGGTCAAGACCGACTTCGCCCGGGCTCTCTGGGAACCCGCCGAGGAGGTCGTCGCCGCCCACGTGCCGCTGCAGCGGCTCGGAGTCCCCGAGGACATCGCACACGCGGCGCTGTTCCTCGCCAGCGACTTTGCGTCCTGGATCACCGGCGACACCCTCGTGGTGGACGGCGGCGCGCTGGTGCGCCCCAGCTTCCCGGGCTGACTCGTCGCGCCCCGCGTCGCCGATCGCGCCCCCGTCCAGGAGCGCGCCGCCGGATCCGGCCACCACGAGGTCGGGGTTCGTGGGTTAACGCCCCCGGCGGACGCCGCCGGGCCGACGCCAGGGAGAGAGCGACGCCGGCACCCGCGCCGTCCTCGACTCGCGCTCGTCGGGCACCGGGCTTCCCGGAACCAGGGCCAGGGGCAGCACTCCCACCCACACGTCGAGGCCGCGGTCCTCGTCGCGGGGCGCCAACGGCGGCCCGGTGCGGACCTTCGCGGAGGCCTCGTCGATCGGTAGCTCCAACACCATCGTCTCGCGCAGCTCCGCCGCGCTCGGCGGCCGAGCCTCCGACGAGCGTCCCGGGACCACGTGCTCGACGACCCGAGTGAGCGCGGCAGCCGCCGCCGCGTCGCGCAACCGACGTGCGGTCCCGAGCACGACCACCGACCGATAGTTGACCGACTGGTTGACCTGGGCGTGCGCGAAGACGAGACCGTCGAGCAGCGTCACGGTGACGCACACCGACACGCCACCATCGAGTGCGCGGAGCAGCCGACTCGCCACCGAGCCGTGAAGGAACAGCCGGTCCCCGTCACGACCGAAGACCATCGGAAGCACGAACGGCTGACCGTCGACCGCCATACCAACGTGAGCGATCACCGCTTCGTCCAAAATGGCGTAGACCTGCTCCCGTTCGTAGGTCCCACGCTCGGGTTTGCGGCGCAGCGTCGTCGCTGCGGTCGGCACAAAGTCAGCTCGCGTCATACGCGCTCATCGTCGCACGTCACCGATACTCCGAAGGTGCGAATTTCGCCGCTCGACGGGTGGTGGGGCTCAGTCCGTCGTCGGACCCTCGGGCCGCCGCCGCGTCGCGCGTCACGGAAGCCAACGGCCGGCGTCATGAGCAAGAACCGTGCTCACCGACCCGCGATCCGAGACCGAGCCTGCAGCACCGCTCGGCGAACCGAACGACTCGCGGCGTACGCCGTCGGGCGACCGGGAGTCTCGCGACGGCCCAGACCTTGAAGACGGCGACGAGCATCCAGGATCCCGCGTCGAGCGGTTCGACCTGCTGTCGCTGCTCCTCTTGTTCACCCTCGCGATTGAGATCGGAATCGCGTCCGGCAACTTCGTGCTCGCCCCCCTGCTCACGGGTGTGGGCGGCCCACGCGCCCAAGTACGCGCCGTCGTCCTGCTCGTCGCGGCCGCGATCACGCTCCTCTGGCGAGTTCGCGCCGCCGGCGCGCCCCACGACCCCGACGAGCTCGGGAGCAACTCGACCGACATTCCACACGCCGCGCTCGGCCCCGGCGACAGGTTGGCAAGGGCGCTCGCCAACCTGGACGCCGCGCTGGCGGACCAAACGCTCACCGCCACGCCGCTCACCGTCCACGTCGGCCTCCACGTCGTGGAGGTGTTCTGGGACGGGCCGCCACCCCCGCCGCGCCCGCCGTGGGCCTCGACCCCGTCGGGGTGGGTCTGGGAGGCGGACCTCAACCACCTCGACCCCTCCTCGCCCCGGTTTCGGTCCCCGTTGCCCGCACTCGTCGCGCTCGGCACGACGCCCACCGGGTCGCTGTGGCTCAACCTGGCCGGCTTCCGAGTCGTCGCGCTCCTCGGCGACGCCGCCGACGTCACCGCTGGTTCGGACGCGATCCTCACCCAGCTCCAGCGGGCGGACGCCGCGGGCGCGCTCGACCTCCTCATCGTCGCCGGGCTTCCGCCGAGTGGCGGGACGATCGCCGACGTCGACGCGGTGACGCCCGAGCGCGTCCTGAGCGCCCTGTGGCGGCACCGGGCCGCGTGGCGCGACCCTCGAGCGCGGCGCCACGCCGGGCGCGCTCGGGACACCGACGCGACTCGTCCCCTCGTCGTGGCCATCGGCCCCGACGCGCCGGCTCCCGTCGTGGACCCCGTGCTCGACGCCGCCCGCGGGAACCGTGGCGTCACCTGCCTCGTCCACGGCACCGCCCCCGGCGCGGACCTGTGCCTCACCCTGGGCTCGGACCAGGTCCACATCCCGTTTCTCGGTGACGTCCCCGTGCGACCGGGCTGGGGCCGCGGCCCGAAGCCGGACCCGGCACCCCCACTCGACCTCCCACCGGGGTGCCCACCCACGACGAGCCAGCACCCCGAGGACTCCTCGCCGGTGCAGGTCCGAATGCTGGGCCGCGTCGCCGTCGAGGGGGCTGCGGGCGTGCTGCACGCCAAGAGCGTCGAGCTCCTCGCCTACCTCGCCTGCCACCGCGAGGGCGCGCGAGATGACCAGATCCGGGCCGCGCTGTGGCCCGAGCGCGCCCTCAGCCCCAAGACATGGGCAAACCGAGTCTCGGTCACCCGTCGGGCCGTCGGCCGCGGGCCCGACGGCGAGCCCCTGCTCCGCCGCTTCCGCGACCATGTCGGACAGCTCGCCCCGTCGGTCCGCTGCGACGTCGACGAACTCGACGACGCCCTCGCGTTGGCCTCCGCGGCGACGCCCGCCGAGCAGCCCGAGGCCAGCCGACGCCTCGGAGCTGCTCTGGCCCTGGTCCGCGGGCGACCGTTCGACGTCGTGGCCGGCTACGAGTGGGCGTTCACCGAGCTGCACGTCGCGCACGCCGAACGCATCGTCGTTGATGCGGCGCACCGCCTCGGCGCGCTCGCGCTCGCAACCGGGAACACGCGCGGTGCCCAGTGGGCAGCCGAGCAGGGACTCCGCGCCTGCCCCGCCAGCGAGCTGCTCCACGAGGACCGCATGCGCGCGTGCGCCGCGGCCGGAGACCGCCGCGGTCTCGACGCGTGCCGCCGCGACCTCCTCCATGCCGTCGAAGCTGACGACCCGACCACCGCCTTGCACCCCGACACCGCCGCGATCTTCGACCAGCTCCGCGCCGCCCTCGCCGGCCCCCCGACCTCTGACACCGAAGCGACCCCGCCCTCAACCCCACGAATCGACCGTTGATTCGAGGCCTCGGCTTGCGCCTTGTGCCGCCGAGACCCGAGCCACCAGGAGTGCGCATGCACGTCGCCCCAACCGTCGTCGCGCGGCTGCTCGCCGACGGCGTCAACGCCAACCCATCCGCCAGCGGACTCCCCGGCGCCGACTTCCTCCAACGACTGATCGACTGGGCTGCGCAGATCGGACTCTGGGGCAGCCTCGCCGCCATGCTGCTCGGCGCCGCCATGTTCGGGCTCTCTCAACAGGCCGGCAACTACCTCGGCGCGTCACGCGGCAAGCACCTCGTCCTCGGCGGTGTCATCGGCGCGGCGATCACCGGACTCGCGCCGAGCATCATCAACCTCGTCTTCAGCGCCTCGCGTGGCTGACCTCCACCCCGGCACCGTCCGGCCCCGCACCGCCCTCGTGGCCTGCCTCGCCGCCGCGCTCCTCGGAGCCGGCGCCCGCGGCGCGCTCTCGACGGCACCGCCCGCCCCGCAGCACCCCACCCGCGCTGGCACCGTCGGGCCGAGCACCCAGGTCAACGGGCTCCCCGCCGGGTTCGCACGCTCCCGTGATGGCGCCGTCGCCGCGGCCACGACCTACGTGCGCGATGCCCAACGCCTCCTCGATCTCCCCGACGCTGACCGCACCGCCGCGCTGCGCTCGATTGCCTCCCGAGCCTCAACCGACGCCTACGTCGCGCAAGCCCGAGCCGACCTCGGCGAGCTCGACGGGATCGCGGCCCGCGGTCAAGGGCATCTCACCTGGGAGGTCGCCGTGCTCGCCACGCGCACCGACGCCTACACGAATGAGCGCGCCGAGGTGTCGGTCTGGCGGGTCGGGATCCTCTCCATCGACGGGTTGACCGCACCCCTCGCCGAATGGACCACCGTCGTCTACGAGCTCGTCTGGGAACGCGACGACTGGCGGATCTGGTCAGAGAACCAAACCGTGGGACCCACCCCGTTGGGTCACCCCGACGATCCGCCCTCCACCCCCGAGCAGCTTCAGACCGCCCTCGCCGGCTTCACCCGCTACCCCGGTCCAGATCCCTTCTGATGGGCCTCCTCAACGGAATCCTCACCGGACTCGGCTGGATCTGGAGCCAAACGGCAAGCCACGCCGCGAACACGCTGTGGAACCAGATCGTCGGTGGGCTCGTCAGCTGGGTCCTCGATTCGATCGCCTGGTTCGTCGACGCCGTCCTCGCCTTCTTCCAGCGGACCTCCACCCCCGACTTGGCCAGCGGCTGGTTCGCGGGCGCCCCCGCCGGCGCCGGCGCGCACTCGCCCTACGGCGTCGTGGTCAGCCTCGCCCTGAGCCTGCTGCTCCTCTGCGTCCTGCTCAGCGTCCTCCACGGTCTCGTGCTCGGCGAAGGCCCAGCCATGGCGGCACGCCTCGCTCGCGACGTCCCGCTCGCGGTGCTCGGCATGGTGGCGACCATCGGCGTCGTCCAAGTACTCCTCGGAGCCGCCGACCAGCTGTCGGCCCAGATCCTGAGCTCAACCGACGCCGGCGCGCACGCGACCGACGTTCTGCGCACCCTCAGCACCGCGACCGCGTTCAACGGCCAACCAACCTTCGTCGTGTTCCTCCTCGGACTGGTCGCGGTGCTGGGCGCCTTCCTGCTCTGGGTGGAGCTCTTGGTGCGCGCCTCGTTGCTCTACGTGCTGATTGCCCTCAGCCCGCTCGCCTACGCGGCGTTCGTCTGGCCCACCGCCCGACGAGTCCTGCACCGACTCGCGGAGCTCGTCGTCGCGCTCGTGCTGTCGAAGGTCGTGATCGCGATCACGCTCGCGGTGGCTGCCTCCGCGCTCGCCAGCAGCCCGAGCACCACGACTATCCCCGGCGACGAGGCGAAGCTCGGCACATTGCTCGTCGGCACGATCATGTTCCTGCTGGCAGCCTTCGCGCCGTTTCTGATCCTTCGCCTGTTCCCACTCGTCGAAGCTGCGACGGTCGCCCGTGGCGTCTCGCGCGCCCCGGCCCGAGCCACCCAAACCGCGTTGCTGACCACGCTGACCGTCACTCGGCTCGCCGGCGTCGCCGGTGGGCAGTCCGCCGGCTCCGGCGGGGCCCGCGCCGCCGCCACCGTCTCGGGCTCACCGCGGGCCCTGACCGCGCCGCCGCCCGGTGCCGCGGCCGCTCGAAGTCGACCGCGGCGACCGTCGCCACCCCGGGTCGACGCGCCACCGGGCGCGACCGTCGAGCGTGACCGACCACACCCGCCGCCAGGCCCCGACTCACGGTCCGAGGCATGGTGACCGTCCCCCTCACCGCCGCCCGCCGATACCGCTTCGGCCCCCTCGACCGCTCCGGATGGCTCCTCGGGCTCGGGCCGCCCGCCTGCATCGCGTTGGGCGTCGGCCTCGTGCTCGGGGGCGCCGCGTTTCACGCCGCCCATTCGGTGCTCGCGGCAGTGCCCCCAGTGGGGCTCGCCGCCCTCGTCGCCTTCGGTCGCTACGACGGCCGGGCCCTCCACGAATGGATCGAACCACTCTGGGGATGGGCGGTGTTACGCCACCAGCACGCAGCCCAGTGGATGGCGCGCGTCCCGCTGCTGGGGTCCGACCCGAGCGGTGCTGACCTCCCACCCTGTCTGGTGGGGCTCGAACTCCACGAGGTCGCCGGGCGCGCCGGCGCGCCCCGCCCGACCGGCATCGGTGTCGTGGTCGACCGTCAGCGCCAGCTCCTCAGCGCAACCCTGCGCGTCCACGGCGGCGCCTTCGCGCTGCTCGAACACGAGGAGCAGGCCCGCGTCCTCGACGGATGGGGCGCAGCGATGGGCGGCTTCTGTCGAGAGCGAGGCGCGGTCACCCGGGTGTCGTGGTCCGAGTGGGCCGCGCCCGCCTCGCTCGACGAGCACCTCGCCTTCGTGCGCGACCAACGCGGCGCCGACCGCAACGCCGCGCTCGAGGACTACCTGGAACTCGTCGGGAGAGCCGGCCCGCTCACCTTCGCCCACGAGACGCTGATCACCGTGACGGTCGACCGGCGCCGAGTCCGTTCCGTCCGAGCCCCCGACGCCGACGCGGCGGCGCTCGACGCGCTCCTCGAGGAACTCCGCCGTTTCACGAGCCGTCTCGAGCAGGCCGGCTTCCTGGTCGACCCGCCGCTCGCCCCCGGTGAGCTGGCGCTCGTCGTTCGGCTGCGGTCCGACCCCTCCTCGGCGCCCCGCCTCGCCACGCGCCGCGACCGCCTCGCCGAACAGGCCCGGGTCGTGTCACCCCACAACACCGCGCCGCTCGCGGTCGACACCACCTGGCGCCACGTGCTCGTCGACCAGGCACTGCACCGCTGCTTTTGGATCGCGGAGTGGCCCCGCCTCGAAGTACCCGGCGACTGGCTCGCCACCTTGCTGCTCCACCCCGGCGGCATCCGCACCGTGACCGTGGTCCACGAGCCGGTGCCGCCCTCCCGGTCGCGGCGCGCCGTCGACCGTGAAGCGACCCGCCTGGCCTCCGACGAAGACGAGCGGGTCCGGCGCGGCTTTCGGGTCCGAGCGCAGCACCGCCGCGCCGAATCCGAGGTCCTCGCCCGCGAGACCGAGATCGTCGCGGGCTATCCGGAGCTTCGCTTCGCCGGGTTCCTCACCGTCACCGCGTTCGACGAGCACTCCCTCGACGAACAGGCGGGCGAGTGGGAGCAAGCCGCGGCCCAAGGTGGGCTCGAGCTGCGGGCGCTGGACGGACAGCACGACCTCGCCTTCGCCGCGGGGCTGCCGCTCGGTCGCCTCCCGGACGGCCGGGGACGGCCGTGATCGGTCGGCGCCTGCGCGTGGCGGCCCACCGCTCCACCACCGCGCATCTCGCCAGCCTGTATCCGTTCCAAGCCGAGACGGGGCTCGGCTCTCGAGGCGTCTACCTCGGCACCAACCTGCTCACCGGCGGGGGAGGCTTCGCGTTCGACCCTTTCGAGGCCTATCGGGCCGGTCTCGTCACGAACCCGAACCTGCTCGTGGCCGGCGAGCCGGGCACCGGCAAGTCGAGCTTCGTGAAGACCTTCCTGACCCGCGCCCGCGCCGTCTTCGGCGCGCCGCGCCGCGACGCAACCCGGCGCGGCGGACGGCTGGGGCGCTGGATGGCCGTCGCGGACCCGAAGGGTGAATACCTCGCCCTCGCCGACGTGCTCGACCTCCCCGTCCTCAGCCTCTACCCCGGCGGCGCGTGTCGCCTCAACCCCCTGGACGCCGGCCCGTTCGAGGGCTGCACGCAACGAGACGAGCGGCTCCGGCGCCGCACCGACCTCGTCGCGGCGCTGCTCGGCCAGGTGCTGCGTCGAGAGCTGCACCCCGTCGAAGACGCGCTGCTGGGCTCGGCGGTGCAGTCCCTCGACGAGACCCACCGTGCCCCGACGCTGGGCGACGTCGTGCACCTCCTGCGGAACCCGAGCGTCACCATGTGTGACCGGGCGCGCCTCACCGAGTCCGAGCTGGCCCGCCAGCTCGACGCGCTCATCTACGCGCTCGAGAAGCTCCTGGACCGCTCGCTGCGCGGCATGTTCGACGGACCGACCACGGTCGGGATCGACGACGACGGTCCCGGCTTCGTGCTCGACCTCTCGGTCGTGCATCACGACGACGAGGCGCTGCGACTCGTGCTGCTCGCCGCGACGGCATGGCTCCAGACCACCCTGGCGCGCCGGGACGGCGCACATCGCGTGCAGGTCCTCGACGAGGCGTGGCGGCTCCTGGGATCCGAACGGACCACCCGCTACCTCCAAGCGTGCTGGAAGCTGTGCCGCGACTACGGGGTGGCCAACCTCGCCGTTGTCCACCGGCTCTCGGACCTGCGCGCCCAAGCCGACGACGGCACCACGACGGCCAAGGTCTCGATGGGTCTCCTCGCCGACACCCAGACCCGGGTGCTCTTCCGTCAAGCCAGTGACCAGCTCGCCGAGGCCCGATCGCTGCTGGGACTCAACTCGACTGAGACCGAAGTCCTCGGCCGGCTCGCCCGGGGGCGGGCCCTCTGGAAGGTCGGGAGCCGGACCGCGGTCGTGCAGCACATCATCGGGCCGAGCGAGACCGCGCTCTGCGACACCGACACGCGCATGCGAGGCTAAAACCATGAGTTCACGCGGACTGAAGGGCGCTCCGGCCGGAACTGGAGGGTGGTGGCTCAGCGAGAGCGTACGCGCTGCCTCGGGTTCACGAACTCGAGGTGCGGGTGTGGTCGGTGCGGTCGAGTTGCGCGGTGTAGCGCAGGGCGCCCTCGACGCTGAGACCGAGCAACTGGCAGACCTGGCGAATGTCGCCGCCGGTGGCGCGGATCTCGTCGAGGATCCGGTCTTCTCGCAGTGTTTGGGCGGCGAGGTTGACTTGCTTCCAGGGGAACGGCCGGCTGACTTGGGTGAGTCGTGGCGCGGTTCGCCGGTTGATGAACAGGTGCGGGTTGGCGGTGGCCGGCCAGGTTCGGGCTCGGTGGTCGAGCCATACGCCGAGTCGCGGCAGCACGGGCGCGGCGAGCGGAACGATGCGGACCCCGATGGTGAGACGACCGTCGACGATGTCGGTGAGCTTGACCGCGCGGACCTGTCGGCTGGTGAGGGCGTGGAAGGCGACGAGCGCGACCGCGAGCGCGGCGGCGGGGTCGGGCGAGTTGAGCGCGGCACGGATCGCGTCGGTGTCGAGCGGCTCGGGGATGGTGGCGTTGGTATTGGTGGGCGGCACGCCGCGGGTGGGGTCGACGAAGACCTGTTTTCGGGACTTGAGGACACCGAAGATGGACCGCAGGCCTTGGTCGGCGGCGTGGCGGCGAGGACCGGCAGCGGGAAGCGCGGCGACGATGTCGTCGCGCTCGATCGACACGAGCGAGTCGTGGCCTTGGGAGGCCCAGACGCGCAGGATCGGCGCGAGGGCGCGGATGTGCAGCTTGGCGGTCTGGGGGTGTCGTGGTCGCCGGCGTGGCGCGGTGGTGCTGCCGTTGAGCATGACGTCGAACCAGATGCGCAACTGCGCGGTCATCGGCACGGGCAGCCCGGCGGTCTGTTTGGTGAAGTAGCGCTCGACAGCCGAGGGTCGGTCGTCGATGAGCAGACCGGCCGCGGCAAGGACGTCGAGGGTCGACAGGGCGCTGACGTTGCCTTGCAAGCTCGGCAGCTTCAACACGTCACTGGCGTTGACCCTGGCGCCGGGCGTGTCCTGCATGACATGCAGGAGCCGCAGCGATCGTCGCACGTCGTTGGTCTGCTTCCTGCTCCACCCGTGCACCGCGGCGTGCTCGACGACGATCTCGTCGCAGTAGCGGAGCAGATCGCTGTCGACATTCGCGGCGACCGCGACGACGTGCGCGGGGTCGAGCTCGAGTTCGAACAGGCGCGACTGCTGCCAAGGCACCGCGGTGAACTGTTGGCCACGCGCGACCCGGGAGAGTCGCGGCAACGGTGGCCTGTGCCCGTCACTGCGCGCCCGACGCGGCGGCGCGGGCGGCTCGAGATGGTGGTGAGGTTTGGAGCGCGGTCCACCGAGATTGGCGAAGAACAACTGTTGGCCGAACCGGTTGGCGCCAGCCAAGTCGACGGTTCGGCCGGGCTGCTGCAACAGCCGGGCTTGTTCCCAGCACAGCCGACAGGCGCGCAGTTCGCTGATTGTCGTTTGCCGTCCGCAATAGCGGCAGTCGCCTTGGACGTAGTGGGTGCGCCACCAACGACAGTTCCAGCACCGCCACCGATAGGCGCGATACACGCCCCACGCGAGACAGCCTTCGCACGAGCCGAGATGCCGCGGCCCGCTCGGATGGCAGGCGTCGCACAAGCCGTTGGTGAAGTAACGGCCCGACCCGCAGCGCGAACACGGCGGAGGGCGGATGGGACCGCCCGGCAAACACTGGTAGCAGAAGTCGACGCGTGGCCTGGTCCACGCCACCCGGTTGACCTGACAGGCCAAGCACTTCGCCGGCGGTCTCGGCTCGCTCACACGGGCGGCTCCGAGCGCCCGTTGCCCAACCGCGGCGCGACCGTCGGCGACGAGCTCGACTCGGCGCTGTGGGCCTCGGGTGGGCGGCGGGCGGTGATCTTGTCCGGTTCGGGGATCAACAGCTCCGACGGTTCGCAGGCCAACACGGCACAGATCACGTCCAGGTCGTCGAGGCGGATCGCGTTGGGGCTGCCGGTCCACCATCCCGACATCTTGCCGGCGCTGATCTCGAGCCCGGCCGCGGCGAGCATCCGTCGCAGCTCGGTCGATTTCCAGATGCCGCGCTCGGCCGCTTTCATCCTCAGGTTCCAACGCATCGATTCACCTCGTGTGATTGGTTGCCCTGGCCATGGGGCGGTAGCGGCGGCGGGCAGCTGCTGGGGTGACACCGAGCTGCGCGGCGATGTCGTCCCAGGTGTGGCCTTGGTCGCGTGCGCCGGCCACGACGATGGGCAGCCACGCGTGGATCTGTGCGCGCAGGCTGGACACCGCGTGCAGCTCCGCCAGCCGGTCGCCCAGCCGCATCGGCGAGCGCAGCAACGTGAGCTCCACCGCGGCGTCCTCCAAGACCGCGGCGCTGTGGTCGTCGATGACGGCGTGGCGGGGATAGGTGATCGTCCAGGGATCCTTGAACGCCCACGGACCGTTGGTGTCTTCGGCGGTCAAGATCTATGCCTCCTCCGGCACGACGGCCACCGGGTCACGGATCTCGAAGCGGGCGGCGACCCGCGCGTTGGCTCGGCCCCACGCCTGCTCGACGTGATTGGCGTGCACGTGGATGTAGCGGGTCGTGGTGGACAGCCACTCGTGACCCAACAGCTCCTGCAGCGCCTTGAGGTCCATCCCGTTCGCGTACAACGACGAGGCGCAGTAGTGGCGAAGCACATGGGGGGTCAGCCGACCCGACCACGACGGCAACCACCGCGCGGTCTGGCGGACCAGTCCCTGGCGCAACGCTTCGGAACCGACCCGCCGGCAGCGCGGCAGGACCGGGTCATGCCGTTCGCTCGGCAGCATCGGCGCGTCGGGATCGGACCAGTCGCGGCCGAACTGGTGTCGGACATCGGCGAGCCACCAATCGATCAGCTCGGCGCCGCCGTTGATCGCGGGAACCAGCCGCGCTTTGGGACCGCGACCGCGGCCGCCCTTGCCGAACCGGACGTGCAGCTTGCCGAACCCGCCGAGATCCGGCCGCCAGTCGCGGACATCAAGCATCACCGTCTCATTGATCCGCAACCCCAACCGGCGCCACAGCGACGCCGCGAAGTAGTCCCGCGCCGCGGGCAGGTACTTGCGCGCGTCGCCCAGCGAGGCGCGCCAGTGGGCGAACAAGTCGTCGACCTCGGAGTCCGACGGAGGCACCCGCACCCGGCCTGGCAACACGCCGGCCGGTTTGTTGAACTCGTCGATCGGCTGTTCGACCACCCAGCCGGTCAGCGCGTGGATGTCGCCCTGATAGCGGGCCATGACGAACGCGTAGAACTGCGCCAGCACGATCGCCTTCGTCGCCCGCGTGCTCGCCGTCCGGCCCGTCCGACGCTGATCGGTCAAGAACCGATCCGCGTCATCACACGAGGCGGACCACAACGGCCCGGCCAGCGACGCCGCGAACTCGAAGATCACCCGACGGCAGCTCGCCACATACCCGTCGGTCAGCCCGGCCGCCGCCAGCGCCAGCGCGTACTGGTCGACGATTTCCTGCCCGAACGCGGCGACGTCCTCGTCGGTTCGCAGCGCCGCGGCCGAGCCGATGTTGCGGACCACGGCCAGCGTCACCCGCGACCGCCTTGTTCAGCCACAGCGCCGACTCTAACTCAGAACCGACAGACCGTCACTCTCACTGAGCATCTGTCGTTCTTCTGCCACGAGACAGGGACCCCTCGCCTACCTGGCACAACACGCCAGCAGGCAACCAAGGCCCAAATCGAACTCAACGCTTCAGAGACATGAGCGCCGGCGCGACACGACTCAGCGGTGCGTTTCGCGCCCGGCCACGGTCGCCGCCCGGCGGAGGCGATCGCGTGCCCGCCGCCACCGCTCGCTCATCGCGCCGTAGGTCGTTCCCTCGCGCTCGGCTCGCCGGCGAAGTGAATCCGTGCCGAGCGCGATGCTCAACAGCAGCTCGGCGTCCCCGCGGCGCAACCGGCCGTCGGCGTAGGCATCGTGGACGAGCCCCCAGACCTCCAGGCTGGGGTCCGGGGCCGACGCGGGCGCCGCCAGCGCACGGCGCCCCTCGCGGTGCGCGGCCCGGGCCCGCTGACGGGCGATCCCGCCGAAGACGTCGAGCACCACGTTCGCCGCGATCGCCCGCGGTCGGCGCTGCAGCGGGTAGCGGCGGATGCGCAGCACCGCCTCGGCGACGACCGTGGCCTCGAGGTCTTCGTCCACCGTGCCCCGGCCGAGCCGTTTCGCCACGTTGACGAGCCCGGGCAGCAGGGCTTGGAGCATCGCCCGCAGCGCCACGTCGTCGACGGGGGCCCGGGCGGCCAGCGCGCCCAGGACCCGATCCGCTGCGTCACGGTCGTTGCCGCCGGAGCGCAGCGCCTCGACGACCGAGCCCACGTCGGGGTAGGACGCCAGGACCGCGTCGTCCGCCCATCGGGCGCGGGCCGCTCTCGCTGCCGCGCCGCCGACGACGAGCCGCCAGTCGTCGTCGAGGGCGGGGAACAGCCGCCAGGTCATCGTCGTCCTCTCGCCGGTCTGGCTTGCACCCTGCGACCGGCATCTCCCGTCGAGTATCCCGGCGGTGTTCCCGGCGGAGCGGGGCGCCGGTACCTCGGCGGTCCGGCTCGGATGGGCGGTGTCAGACGCCGGGCAGTGGGCGCGACGCTGCCGCTCCCGGGGCGAGCGCCGGCCGGCGGCGCCGCCGGGTCAGCCGGTCAGCGGTTCAGCGGGTCAAGCCGCTGGGGTCGGGCCCGCCGAGGTGGGTTCGACCCGGGATCCGTCCTCGAGTGTCGCCTCGCCGGCCGAGCGGGAGAGCGCGACCACGCCGATGAACATGGCCACCAGCGCGACGATGCCGCCGAGCTGATACCCGACGCCGTGCGTGTCGATCTGCTCGTGGAACAGGGCGATCCCGATCACGGCCGCCACGACCGGTTCGGCGATCTGGAGGGCAGCGACCGATGCGCCCAGCGATCCCGCCTGGAACGAGCTCTGCGCCAACATGAGCCCCGCGATCGACGTCACCGCGAGCGCGTAGGGCTCCCAGTGTCCCAGCATGAACAAGACCCCGTGCCCGAGCAGGTGCACGAATGTCTTCGTGAACGCCGCACTGAGACCGAAGGTGATCCCGGCCGCGAGCCCCAAGAACAGGGCCCGCGGCGGGCCCGTGCGGTGAGCCCCGACAGCGAAGCAGACGACCACTGCGGCCAGGATGATCGGCGCGGCGATCACCCAATCCCCGAGTGGGGCCGCGACGCTGCCACCGTGTGGCGACACGCCAAGCATGAAGAGCGCCAGGCCAGCCGCCAGGACGAGCGCGCCGAGCAGGTCGCGGCGGCGCAGCGGCTGCCCAGTGATCGCGGCTCGCAGCACGAGCGCGAACAACAGGCCGGTCACGAGGAGGGGCTGCACGAACACCAGCGACCCGAACGCCAACGCGGCGGCCTGGCACGCGTAGCCGCTGACGTCGATCCCGAACCCCGCGAGCCACCACGGCCGACGGGCCAGCTGGGCGACCAGGCCGGGGCGCAGCGCCTGGTCGTCGGGGATCAGCTCCGCCTCTCGCTGCTCCAACACGTTGCTGAGCGCGAACAAGAACGCGGCGGCGAGAGCGAGGATTAAGGATGCCGCGACCCGAGTGGTCATTCTTTCAGTATCCCGCGTCCCGCCGCGGGCCGCGCCGAACTGTCGGGATCGGGTGGCCGGGGCAGCCGGGCCTCAGCCGGGCGGGCTGGCCAGCAGCGACCCGACGAGCGGCGCCGCCCGGCGGGGTGCCAAGCCGGGGATGCACGCCAGCCCGACCGCGGCGGGCCCGAGCGTGCTGACGCAGCGATAGACGACCACCGCCGCGACGGCCGCGCCGAGCGGGGCACCGAAGCTGTGCAGCACGAGCGGCACGGCAGTCTCCACGAGCCCCAACCCGGCGGGCACCAGGGGCACCAGCGTGGCCAGCACCCCGACCGTGTACGCCAGCACCACCACGTCGAAGGGCAGCGCGACGCCGAGCGCGGCGAGCGCGAAATACAAGCACGCGACGTCCGCGAGCCACGCTCCGGCCGAGATGGACACCAGCAGGAGCCGGTTGCTGGTCGAGCCCAAGACCACGTTCGCGTCGCGCTGCCAGGCTGCGCCGGCGGCGCGTCGGACCTCCACCGGTGGCCGCGGCTGCCAGAAGCACAGCGCCCCGAGGACGACCGCGACCTGCTCCGCGGTGCGCCGTCGACGCGCGAAGAGATCGACGGTACCGAGGCCAGCCAACGCGACGAGCGCGACCGCGATCAGCGGGGTCGCGCCCCCGCTCGGCAGATCCGACAACGTCCCCGCGACGAGGACGTTCGCCGCGGCCACGCCGACGATCGCGAGCGCGCTCACGAACTCGGCGAGGCCGAGCGTCACGGTCACGCGCCGCACCGGCATCCCGCGGCGCCGCAGCTCCCGGCCCGTGATCACCATCCCCTCGGCGGGGGAGGCGGGCGTGATGCACCCGAACCCGCACAAGACCATGGTGAGACGAAGCGACGTCGCGCCCGGCACGGCGACGTCGCGCCCGATCAGGTGACGCAGCTGCAGCGCAAGCAGCAGGTACGCGCCCACCTCGGCGAGCAGCGCCGCCCCGAGCCAGGCCGGCTCGGCGCGGCTCAACGCGGCCGCGCCATCCGAGAACCCGGCGGCGATCGAGACGGTCACGAAGACCACGAGCCCGGCCAGCGCCAGGGCCGCTCCCCACCCGATGAGCCGACGCCCGCGTCCGGCCGCTGCGGGGGTGGCGGCGGGCGGGGCGCTCATGGTTCGATCTCACGCCGGGTTCGTCAGGCGAAGGTAAACCTGACACCAGGCCCCGGTGAGCGCCGCGCAGCGCCAGAATGAGGGGATGCCCGCCGAAGCCCGCGCCAGCTCCGCGTCCCGGTGGTCTTGGCACTCGCAGGACTCCCTGCTCTGCATCGCCTCGAAGGGCTCGGTCCTGTCGATCGGCTCGGTCGGGTCGGCGTTGTCGATCGGCTCGGTCGGGTCGTTCGCGTCCGTGCTCTCGATCGGCTCGTTCGCCTCCATCGGGTCGGCGCTCTCCGCGCAGTCCCGCTGGTCGCTGATGTCCTGGCGCTCCACGGGTGGGGTCCAGGGAGCCCGGGTGACGTCCTCGGCCGCGGCCGCGCTGAGCCCGCCGGTGGTCCTCGCCGCGCTGGGTCTGGCCGCGTGGGGGTCGACGGTCCTCCAACGCCGACTTCGATCCGAAGCGTGACCGACGCGGCGCTCGCATCGGCGCGACGCACCCCGCAGCGGGGTGCCAGGATGGTGAGCACGCCCCGACCGCACCTCGCCGCGCCCGCCCCGCGGCCAACGCAACCCGGGCCCCGCAGGGTTCGCCGCGCCGGGGTGGACCCCGCGTGACGGACCGGCCGACGGGTCGTCCTCGGCGCCGCCGCCTCGCGGTCGGGATGATCGTCGGCGGCCTACTCGCCGGGGCGCTCGCCCTCGGCCTCGTGCTCACGAGCAGCACCCCCGGGCACGCGGCGTCCAAGCCGAGCTACTGCGCCGCGTCGCTGGCCGTCGACCACTACACGGGCCGCAGCGGCGTCGCCGTGCACGCGCTGCTCGACCGCGTCCTCACGGTGGCGCCGGTCGAGGTCGTCTCGTTCGTCAAGACGATGCGAGCCGCGCCCGTCCACTCGGCTCGGTACGCGGCAGCGAACGTTGGGTGGAGTCGATACAACACCAATCACTGCTGCACCTGCATCGGTGGGACGAGCGCGCCCCACGTCATCCTCACGCCCATCCGCTGACCGCGCCGCGTGATCCCGTCGCGCCGCGACGGCCGTGAAAACAGGTGGCAACAGGGAGCGAGTCGCGCCAGGATCGCGCTCATCCGTCCGCCTGATCGCGGTAGGCCGAGCCGCGCTCGGGGCGGGCATGGGGGAAGCCGGTTGTCGTCGGCGGGTGCGCTACACGAGGGAGCGCAGCAACGCGTGGGTGCGGTCCCGCTCCTCGGTCGACCCGTAGATATTGGCGACGAAGTCGGTGGCTCCACCGTTGGCGAGGCGCTCAACTTGGCGGCGGACCTCATCCTCGTCCCCGACCATCGCGACGTCGGCCGGGCCCGGCGCGCCTTCGCGGTCGAGCATTGCCCGGTACGAGGGAAGGGAGCCGTAGAGCTCGAAGGTGCGCGCGGCGCGCTCCCGAGCTCGGGTGGTGTCGCTCGTCACGCACACCGGCAGCCCGACGCCGACCCGAGGTGCCGGGCGACCGGCGCGCTCGGCGGCGGCGGTGATCGTGGGCACGATGTGGGACTCGATCGTGGCGGGGCCGGTCATCCAGGTGACGGTGCCGTCCGCGACGGTGCCGGCGAGCTCGAGCATCTGGGTTCCGAGCGCGGCGACCAGGATCGGGCAGGGGGTGGCGCCCTTGACGTCGATGGTGGCGCGTCCGGTGAGCGTCTCACCGGAGAAGGATGCGGCCTCGCCGTGCACGAGCGGGACGAGGATCTCGAGGTACTCCCGCATGTGGCGCACCGGTTTCGCGAACGAGTAGCCGTACATGCCTTCGATCACCAGCTGGTGGGAGAGGCCGATGCCGAGCGTCAGGCGCCCCCCGGTCGCCGCCTGCGTCGTCAGCGCCTGCTGGGCGAGCATCACGGGGTGGCGCGGGTACGTGGGCACGACCGCGGTGCCGAGCTCGATTCCCGGCGCGTCGTCGGCGATGATCGCCAGCGCGGTGAGCGCGTCGACGCCGAAGATCTGCGGCAACCAGAACGACGCGAACCCCGCGTCGGCGGTGGTGCGCGCCAGGTCGGTGATCGCGCTGATCGGGCCGTTGCCTGTATCGCCCCCAAAGATCCCGATGCGCACGACGTCCTCCGATCGATCGGCACCGGCACGCTACGCCAGCTCGACCGGCGCCGCCGCCAGCTCTGGTCAGCAAAGCGTTGCGAGGGCGACCCCGGTCCCCGGGGGAGCCAGGGTCGCGGTGCGCGGTGGTGCTCGGTGCGAGTTGCTCATTGCGGGCCTCGACGGGTGCTCAGCCCCGTTGGCAGTTCGTTCACCGCCACGAACTCCGGGTCCGCTCGTCAGCGCGGCCGGAGCCGGTCCAGGTCGGCGGCGATGCGATCGATGTCGTGACTCGCGACGCCGGCCTGAGCGGCGAACGCCGGCCAGTTGTCGACCGCGGCCAGCACGTCGGCGATGGCGTGGGGCGGGGACGGGATGGCGAACCGGTCCGCCACCTCGAACAGGTCGGCGTTGGTGATCTCGGCGAACTTGCCGTTGACCGACATCTGGTGACGTTGCGTCCACTGCCCCTGGGGGTTGTGCGCGTGGTTGACGTCGTAGGCGGGCGCGAGCGACCAGTGGCCGTGCTCGTCGCAGCGAAACGCGACGTTCTTGGTGTGGTCGTCGCGGTTCCCAGCCGCGACGTTGAACACAATCCTGCGGAAGGCCTGCTCGAGCGCGTCCGGCCCGAGCGTGAGGCGGTCAATGACGTCGAGGTACTGGCTGTAGCTGTTGGTGTCCGCCAGGTTGAAGTCGAGATGGTCGATGGCGCACAGCGTTTGGACGTGCAGCTTCGATCCGTCAGCCCGCCGATCGAAGCGCCGAGTCATGAAGTGCGCACGGTCGTTCTCTTGCAGCAGCCGACACGGCTCCATCTCGATTCCAGCCGCGGTCGCCATGAGGTGATACGCGTACTCGATTCGCCCGAAGCCCTCGGGCGGGCCGAACTGGGCGGCGTCGTCCACTCCGTCGAGCTTGAGCAGCCAGTACTCGTAGCCGTGCGGAGCCGCGAGCTGGCCTGAGCGCACCTGCCCGGTCGCCGGGTTGAAGCACACGATCGCCTTCGCCCGGGCGCCGCCGGCTGAGGTGCCTACCTGAATCAGCTGAGCCAGCGCCTCGTGGGTGGCCTCGTCCCCGGTGAACTGACCGCGTAGCGCCTGGCGGGCCGCGACGACGAGGTCGGCCAACTGCAGGGCCGTGGAGTGCTCCACCGGCCGGCCCGCCGGCGGGTGGTACTCCAGCGCGCCCATCCCCCGGTCGGCGGTGTACGCCAGGCGGTCAAGTGGCGTGATCCGATCGGGGGCGACCCCTTCCTCGGCGAGCTGCGCGGTCACGAGCGCGTTGCCGAACCGGTCGGGCAGCGAGTCGGCGAGCATCGCCGGCAGCCGCGAGTAGGTGCGCTCCGATAGTTCGGGGAACACGTACGTCCCGGGCCGCGCCGGCATCCGCAGCGGCGCGACCTCCACCCCACGGCCGAGCCACGCGTCGTCGTACTCGAAGGCATAGAAGCCAGTGGCGGGGTCGAGCGCGACGGCCCCGACCGTCTCGCCCCAGGCGCGGACCTCGAGGACGTCGACTCGTTGGTAGGCCATCACGGCCTCGACGTACGCACCCGTCGCCGAGGCGGTGGCGTGACCTGGCGTTCCCGCAGGAGCCGCATGGGGCTCACCGTCGTCGCGGACGCTGGAGCCAGGGATTCAAGCCAGTCCTCGCGCCCGAGCGCCCGGACGGCTTTGACGAGCGAGGTCAGGTTCGCGCCCCGACCCGCCTCGAGGTGCTTGACCGAGCTGAGGCCCAGGGCGGCCCGATGGGCGAGGTCCTCCTGGGTGAGCTGCGCCCGGATCCGCAGCTCCCGCAGCTGGGCGCCGAGCTCCCGTTGCCATTCGCTGACGGTTCGTCGCCCGCTCCCGGTCTCGTCCACCGCGGTCTCCTCTCTCATCCCCGCTCGACAGCTCGTATTGTACCTACCGAGAGAGCCAGAGCGAACGCCCTGTCCCGATAGAAGCGCTAATTCGATCTATTATCGGGGCATTAGTTGATAATAGATGGATTTCCGCCTTCCCGGGAGGTTGTTGGCACGCCGAGCAGCCCCCGGGCGTCGCACTGGGGAGCCTCGGTGTCACTCGGGGTGCAGCAGGGTCCAGCTGTAGATCCCGGTGTTGTGTCCGTCGTTCCAGGTGATGCCGAGACCCCAGTTGCCGACCAGGTGAGCGTTGACGATCTGGAGCGGATGGGGTGACGAGTCGACCGGCCAGATCGCCAGGCCTTGGTCTCGACGGGTTCGGCACTCCGCGCAGGGGCAGCCCTGACGGAGCTCCTCGAGGGCGACGCGGGTGGTCGTCCCGTCGTCCCAGGTCAGGGTGAGGGAATGCTCCCGGTCGACGTCGATCGCCCGGGGCGGGGTTGGTTCGCTCATCGGTGCTCCGGCTCGGCGGACCTCACGCGGTGGTCGGGGGCGACGGCGCTCAGCGTGGGTTCGACTCCTGGTACACCTCGGCGCCCGAGGTGACGAACTCGTCGGCTTTTTCCTGCATGCCGAGTTCGACGGCTTCCCAGTCGCCGACGCCGTGTTCCGCCGCGTACGCCCGGACGTCCTGGGTGATCTGCATCGCGCAGAACTTGGGTCCACACATGGAGCAGAAGTGCGCCGTCTTGGCGGGCTCGGCGGGCAGCGTCTCGTCGTGGAAGGCGCGCGCCGAGTCAGGATCCAAGGCGAGGTCGAACTGGTCCTGCCAGCGGAACTCGAAGCGGGCCTTCGACAGCGCGTCGTCCCAGTCCTGCGCCCCGGCGTGACCTTTGGCGAGGTCCGCGGCGTGGGCGGCGATCTTGTACGCGATGACGCCGTCCTTGACGTCGTCTCGGTCGGGTAGGCCGAGGTGCTCCTTGGGGGTCACGTAGCAGAGCATCGCGGTGCCGTGCATCGCGATCATCGCCGCGCCGATCGCCGAGGTGATGTGGTCATACGCGGGGGCGATGTCGGTCGTGAGCGGCCCGAGTGTGTAGAAGGGCGCCTCGTGGCACACCTCCATCTCGAGGTCGACGTTCTCCTTGATCTTGTGCATCGGGACGTGACCGGGACCTTCGATCATGACCTGCACGTCCTGCGTCCATGCCCGTTCGGTCAGCTCCCCGAGGGTGCGCAGCTCCGCGAACTGCGCTTCGTCGTTGGCGTCGGCGATGCAGCCCGGACGGAGCCCGTCGCCCAGCGAGAAGGCGACGTCGTAGGCCGCGAAGATCTCGCAGAGCTCGTCGAAATGCTCGTAGAGGAAGCTCTCGCGGTGGTGGGCGAGACACCACGCGGCCATGATCGAGCCGCCGCGGCTGACGATCCCGGTCAGCCGCTTGGCGGTGAGGGGGACGTAGCGAAGCCGGATGCCGGCGTGGACCGTCATGTAGTCCACCCCTTGCTCGCACTGCTCGATGATCGTGTCCCGGTAGATCTCCCAGGTCAGCTCGGCGGCCCCGCCGTCGACCTTCTCCAGCGCCTGGTAGATCGGCACCGTCCCGATCGGCACCGGCGAGTTGCGCAGAATCCACTCTCGGGTGGTGTGAATGTCCCGCCCGGTGGAGAGGTCCATCACCGTGTCGGCCCCCCAGCGGGTCGCCCACGTCATCTTGTCGACCTCCTCGGCGATCGAGGACGTCACCGCCGAGTTGCCGATGTTGGCGTTGACCTTCACCAAGAACTCGCGTCCGATGACCATGGGCTCGGATTCGGGGTGGTTGACGTTGGCGGGGATGATGGCTCGTCCCCGAGCGACCTCGTCGCGAAGCAGCTCAGGTTCGACCCCCTCGCGCAGCGCGACGAACCGCATCTCGGAGGTGATCTCGCCCCGTCGCGCGTAGTGCAGCTGCGTCACGCATCGGCCGGGGCGGGCCCGCCGCGGCGGGCGCGGCTCGCCGGCGAACTGCTCGGCCGTGACGCCGCGGCGGGCCGCGGCGCGTCCGTCGTCGCGCGCGTCGCGGGCGCGCCCCTCGTGGGTGTCGACATCGTCGCGAGCGAGGATCCAGTCCTGCCGAATCGGTGCCAGACCCACGGCCGGGTCGGACCCCGGTCCGCTCGTGTCGTACAGGCGAACCGGCGGCTCGCCGTCCGAGAGCGGCACCTCGGCGAACGGGACGCGGATGCCGTCGGCGCCTTCGACGTAGACCTTGCGACGCCGGGTCGGCGGGGTGGTGGTGGTGCTCATGGGGTCTCCTCCCATTGGAAATGGTTCAGGGGCCCGTGACCGGACCCCAGCTGCCAGCACGACGCCCGCTCGATCGCGTCGTGCACGAAGGACTTGGCGGCGACGAGGGCGTCGCGCACGGATTCGCCCCGGGCCAGCCCGGCGGCGATCGCGGCGGCGAAGGTGCAGCCCGAGCCGTGGGTATTGCGGGTGGCGACCCGGGGCGCCGACAGCTCGGTGAGGTGATCGACACCCCACACCACGTCGACGGCCTCGTCGCCCGACTGGGCGTCACCGCCGGTGATGACGACCACGCCAGCCCCCGCCGCCCCCAACGCCCGCGCCGCGTCGCGCCGCTCGTCGAGGGTACGCAGCGGTGTCCCGAGCAGCACCCCCGCCTCGCGCAGGTTCGGGGTTGCCACGGCCGCCAGGGGGAGCAGCCGGTCCCGGTAGAGCGCCTCCGCGGCGGGGTCCAAGAGCCGGTCCCCGCTCGAGGCCACCATGACCGGGTCGACGACCAGATTCGCCAGCCGGTCCGCCTCGGCGAGGTCAGCGACCGCCTCCACCGTGTCGGGTGTGGCGAGCAGCCCGGTCTTGACGGCTCGGACCGTCAGGTCTTCGAGCACGGCTTCGGCTTGAGCGACGACGAACGCGGTGTCGATGGGCAGCACGCCCAGCACCGCCGCGGTGTTCTGGGCGGTGAGCGCGGTGATCGCCGACGTGCCGAATACGCCGAGCGCCGCGAAGGTCTTCAGGTCGGCTTGCACACCGGCGCCGCCCCCGGAGTCGGACCCGGCGATGGTGAGCGCGACCGGCGGGGTCATCGGCGGGACCTCACGCGCAGGGACTCGAGCAGCGCGGCGACCGCGGCGGTCGGGTCCGTGGCGCGCATGACGCCGCCCATGACGGCCACCCCGGACGCGCCCGCGTCGACACATCCGGTGACGCGCTCGGTGGTCACTCCGCCGAGCGCGAAGACCGGCAGCGGGGGATCGCGCAGCGCGTCGACGCCGAGGGGTGGCCCGTAGCCGGGTTTCGAGGTCGACGCGAAGATCGGGGACAGCGTGGCGTAGCTGCAGCCTTCGGCGGCGGCGCGCGCCAGCGCGGCAGGGCCGTGGCACGATCGGCCGATGAACGCGGGGGGCGGGGTCGGGAGCGGCTCGTCAGCGCTCAGATGCACGCCGTCGCCGAGACCGGCGGCCGACGCGACGATCAGGATTCCCCCCGCTGGCGTCACGACGTCGCGAAGCCGCGCGGCCAGTTCCGTCCGCGCCTCGGCCGCCAGGTCCTTCTCGCGCAGCACCACGCCGCACGCCCCGCCGGCGACCGCGGCGCGCACGACCGCCACCAGGTCGCGCTCGCCGGTCTGGGTTCGGTCGGTGAGCACCAGGAGGCGGGGGAGGGTCACAGCTCGGGCTGCCCTTCCCACGACGTCGACGCCTCGGCGTAGAGGCGGCGCGGGATTCGGCCGGCCAGGCGGGCGAGGCGGCCGGCTTCGACGGCGCGACGCATCGACTCCGCCATCTGCTCGGGGTCGCGGGCGCGGGTGACGGCCGACGCGAGCAGCACCGCGTCGCAGCCGAGCTCCATGGCGAGCGCGGCGTCGGACGCGGTCCCGATCCCTGCGTCGAGGATCACCGGCACGGAGACCTGGTCGCGGATGATGGCGAGGTTGTAGGGGTTGCGGATCCCCATCCCGCTGCCGATGGGCGAGCCGAGGGGCATCACCGCCGCGCAGCCCAGCTGGGCGAGGCGCACCGCGGTCACCGGGTCGTCGTTGGTGTAGGGCAGCACGACGAAGCCGTCGTCTCGGAGCTGCTCGGCGGCGCTGAGGAGCTCGACTGCATCCGGGAGCAGAGTCCGGTCGTCGGCGATCACCTCGAGCTTGACCCAGTCGGTCGAGAAGGCGTCGCGGGCGAGCTGGGCGGTCAGGACGGCCTCTCGGGCCGTGAAGCATCCCGCCGTGTTGGGCAAGGTCCGCACGCCGGTGCGCTCGAGGACGTCCACCACCGAGCCGCGGGCGCTCGGGTCGAGGCGGCGCAGCGCGACGGTCACCATCTCGGCGCCCGACGCGACGATGGCGCGCTCGAGCCCGGTGAGGCTCGGCGCACCACCCGTCCCCAGGATGAGCCGCGACGAGAACCGCTCCCCGGCGATGACCAGCGGATCGTCCATCAACATCCTCCTTGGGCGGCGCGCAGCACCTCGACCCGATCCCCGGGACACAGCGAGGTTCGCGGCCATGCGCTGCGCGGCACGACGGTCTCGTTGACCGCGACGGCGACCCCCCGCGGATCGGGACCGAGCCCCGCCACCAGGCTCGCGACCGTCGACCCGGGGGCGACGTCGGCGGCCGACCCGTTCAACACCAGCGCGATCACGCGAAGCGCTCCAGGTCGAAGGAGCGGGCGATCGCCGGCGGGTCGGACCCCGTCACCAGATCGGCCATCACGTCGGCGGTCACCGGCGTGAGCAGGATCCCGTTACGGAAGTGGCCGGTCGCCACCCAGACGTCATCCTCGCCGGGCGCCCGGCCGAGCAGCGGCGCGTTGTCCGGCGTCCCGGGCCGCAGCCCCGTGCTCGTCTCGGAGAACTCGAGCTCGCTCACGCCCGGCACGAGGTCCACCGCGGCGTCGAGGAGCTCCCGGACTGCGCCGGCGGTCACGGTGGTGTCCGCCCCCCGCTCCTCCACGGTCGCGCCCACGACGAGCTCGCCATTCGCTCGAGGTACGAGGTACACCGAGACGCCGTGGGAGAGGCCGCGGACGGTCCGCGTCAGCAGCGACGACACGTCGCCGCGCAGGCGCAGGATCTGGCCTTTCACGGGCCGCACCGGGATGTCCACGAGCGCCGCGGAGCGCCATCCCGCGGCCACGACAACCGACCGGCTCTCGAGGACGTCGTCGCCGTCGAGCCGCACCCGCGGGCCGGGCCCGACCGCGGTCACGGCGCGGCGCACGAACTCGACGCCCACCCCGTCGCAGGCCCGCACCAGCGCGGTGGTGAGCGCGCGTGGCTCCACTTGATGGTCGCCGGTCACGAGCGCGCCGCCGCGGACCCGCGGCGACAGCGACGGCTCGAGCGAGCGGCACTCGCGACTGCCGAGCCGCTCGACGGGCAGGTCGAGCTGACCCTGGAACTGCACCAGCGCGTCGAGCGCCCGGACGTCGTCGTCGTCGAAGGCCACCGCGACGGTGCCTTCGCTGCGGTACCCGATGGAGCAGTCGGCGGCGGTCTCGAGCTCGGCGCTGAAGTCGGGCCAGCGGCGCGCCGAGTCGAGGTTCAGGCCGAGCAGCGGGACCTCGCCGTAGTGCACCTCGGTGATCGGGGCCAACATCCCCGCCGCGGCATGGGTGGCGCCGGTCCCGGGTGCGGGGTCGGCGACGACGGTGGTCAGGCCGCGTTGGGCGGCGCGCCACGCCACGGCGAGCCCGATGGCACCGCCCCCCACGACCGTGACGTCGGGTGTCACGGGGCCGCCACCTCGAGCGCTCGCAGCAGCGCGGCGGTCGCGGCGCCGGGGTCCTCGGCGTCGGAGATGGCGCTGATGACCGCCACGCCGTGCGCGCCCGCGGCGAGCAGTTCCCCGACCCGAGCCGGGGTGATCGCCGCGACGGCCACGACGGGGATCTGAACGGCCCGCGCGATGGCGCCGACCCCCGCCGGTCCGAGCGGGTCGGGAAGGCCGGACTTGGTGGTGGTCGCGTAGGCGGGGCCGACGCCGAGATACGAGGCACCGGCGGCTTCGTGCGACCGGGCGGTCGCGACGTCGCGGGCCGTTGCCCCGAGGACCCGACACGGTCCGAGCACCCGTCGGGCGGCGGGCACCGGCAGGTCGTCGGCGCCCACGTGGACGCCGCCCGCGTCGACGGCGAGCGCCACGTCGGGACGGTCGTTGACGACGCAGAGCGCCCCGTGCGCGGCACACAGCTCGGCGACCCGGCCCGCGAGCTCGTAGAGCTCGCGATCGGTGAGCTGCTTGCCACGGACCTGGACCACCGGGGCGCCGGCGTCGAGCGCGGCGGAGACGGTGCGGATCGGGTCGCGGCCCGGTCGCGTGTCGGTGACCACGTGCAGTCGCCCGATCGGCACGATCCTCCCTTCGCCGGCATAACCCGGATCAGGTTCAGACGGTCGAGGGCTCCCCAGCCCTCCTCTCAGCCCGGTGTCGCCGGGCTCCCGTGCGTCTGGGACGCTACCAGAGCCGGCGACGGCGACCGCCGGGGCCCGCTCTCGGCCTCGGCGGCGCCGCCGGGGGTCGGGCCGGACCCGTCAAGGGCGCGCGAATTCGCCGGGTCGGGCCGCTAACGGTGCGTTAAGACCCTCGTCTAACCTCGCCCGGTTTGCTAATCAGTCTCGGGCGTCGACCCGCCGGTCGCGGCCCGACGGGTGAGGCGTCGACGGGCGAGCAGATCTCACCCACCGGTGTTGCCCACCCCATCATCCGAGCACCAGAGGAGCGCGCCGTGCGTGACGTGTTGTTCGTCGCCGCGATCCTCGCGTTCTTCGTGCTCGCCGCCCTGCTGATCGTGGGCTGCGACCGCATTATCGGTCCCGACCCGCCACCGGGGCAGCTGGACGAAGCGGACGAAGCGGACGAAGCGGTGGCGGAGTGAGTTACGACAACTGGCTCGCGCTCGGCATCTCGATCCTGGCCGGCGGATATCTGGTCCTGGCGCTGCTGTTCCCTGAGAAGCTCTGATGACGCTCTCGGGCTGGGGGCAGCTGGCGCTGCTGATCGCGCTGCTCGCGGTCACCACGCCGCTGCTCGGCACCTACATGGCGAAGGTCTACGGCGGTGGCAAAGCCCCCGGCGACCGGTTCTTCGACCCGGTCGAGCGGACCGTGTACCGCCTGGTCGGCGTCGACCCAGACACGGAGCAGCGCTGGAGCGTCTATGCGCTCGCGCTCCTCGCCTTCAGCGTCGTGTCGATCCTGCTCGTCTACGTGATCATGCGGGTGCAGGGCTCCCTGCCGCTCAACCCGACCCACGTCAAGGGCGTATCGCCGAGCATCGCGTTCAACACCGCGATCAGCTTCGCCACCAACACGAACTGGCAGAGCTACGCGGGCGAGACGACGATGAGTCACCTGACGCAGATGCTCGGGCTGGCCGTCCAGAACTTCGCGTCCGCCGCGGTCGGGATCGCGGTCGTCATCGCCTTGATCCGAGGCCTCGTTCGTCGACGTCAGCGCACAATCGGAAACTTCTGGGTCGACCTCACGCGCACCACCCTGCGGATCCTGCTCCCGCTCGCCTTCGTGTTCGCCATCGTCTTCGTCGGGCTCGGAACCATCCAGAACCTGCACGGCTTCACGCACGTCCAGACCGTCACGCACCAGACCCAGGCGATCCCCGGCGGCCCGGTCGCCAGCCAGGAGGCCATCAAGGAGCTGGGCACCAACGGCGGCGGGTTCTTCAACGCGAACTCGGCGCACCCCTTCGAGAACCCGAGCGGGCTCACCGACCTGCTCGAGATCTACCTGCTCCTCGCGATCCCGTTCGCGCTCACGTTCACGTTCGGGAAGCTGGTGCACGACCAGAAGCAGGGCTGGGTGATCTTCGCCGCGATGTTCGCGCTGTGGCTCGCCTCGGTTGGTCTGGCCACCGGCTTTGAGGTCGCGGGCAACCCGCAGCTCAACAGCCGCGGCGTGACCCAGCAGGTGACCGCGACCCAGGCGGGTGGGAACCTCGAGGGCAAGGAGCAACGATTCGGCCCCGCGGCGTCGGCGCTCTTCGCGGCGAGCACCACGTCGACGTCGACCGGCGCGGTCGACTCGTCCCACGACAGCTTCACGCCGCTCGGCGGCGCCGTCCCCCTGACGAACATCATGCTGGGCGAGGTCACCCCCGGCGGGACCGGCTCCGGCCTCTACGGGATGCTCATCTTCGTGCTGCTCGCCGTCTTCATCGCCGGGCTCATGGTCGGGCGAACCCCGGAGTACCTCGGCAAGAAGATCCAGTCGAGCGAGATGAAGCTCGTCGTGCTCTACATCCTCTTCGTCCCCGTCGTCGCCCTCGGGTTCACCGCGGTGGCGGTCCTCACGAAGAGCTTGAGATCCCAGGCCCTCAACCCGGGGCCGCACGGATTCACCGAGGTCCTGTACGCCTACGTGTCCTCGGCGAACAACAACGGCTCAGCGTTCGGCGGGCTCACCGCGACGTCCAACTGGTACACGACCACCCTGGCGCTCGCCATGCTCGTCGGCCGCTACCTCTTGATGGTCCCCGCCCTCGCGATCTCGGGCTCCCTCGTCCGCAAGCAGCAGGTCCCCAAGACCAGTGGCACGTTCTCGACCAGCACGCCCCTCTTCGTCGCGCTGCTGGTCGCCGTCATTCTCATCGTCATCGGGCTGACGTACTTCCCGGCGCTCGCGCTCGGCCCGATCACCGAAGCCCTCCGGATCTAGAGGCACGGCATGGCACCGAAGCAGTCACAATCGATCTTCGACCCGAAGATCATGCGGCGCGCCATCCTGGAGAGCTTCAAGAAGCTCAACCCGCGGACCCTGGCCCGCAACCCGGTCATGTTCATCGTCGAGGTCGGCAGCGTCCTCGTCACCTTCTTGTTCCTGCGGGACCTGGGGACGTCGTCGAGCGACCAGAACGTGTTCGCGGGGCTGGTCGGCGCCTTCTTGTGGTTCACCGTCCTGTTCGCCAACTTCGCGGAGGCGGTCGCCGAAGGTCGCGGCAAGGCGCAGGCGGACGCGCTTCGACGCACGCGCGCCGACACGCTGGCCAAGGTGCGCCGCCCGGACGGGAGTCTCGAAGACGTCGTGAGCACGGCCCTCGACGTCGGCGACGAGTGCGTCGTGAAAGCGGGCGAGATCATCCCCAGCGACGGCGAGATCATCGAAGGAATCGCGAGCGTCGACGAGTCGGCGATCACCGGCGAATCTGCTCCGGTGATCCGCGAGTCGGGCGGCGACCGATCGGCGGTGACGGGCGGCACCCGTGTCCTCTCAGATGAGATCGTGGTGCGGATCACCGCCCGAGCTGGCGAGACGTTCCTCGACCGCATGATCGCCTTGGTCGAGGGTTCGGAGCGTCAGAAGACCCCGAACGAGATCGCCCTCAACATCTTGCTGGCGGGATTGACGCTGATCCTGGGCCTGGCCACGGTGACGCTCCAGCCGTTCGCGGTGTTCGCGCACGCCGAGCAGCCGATCATCATCCTCGTCGCCCTGCTCGTCTGCCTCATCCCGACCACCATCGGAGGGCTGCTCTCCGCGATCGGCATCGCGGGCATGGACCGGCTCGTGCGCCGCAACGTCCTCGCGATGAGCGGCCGGGCCGTCGAAGCCGCCGGCGACTGTCAGACCCTGCTGCTCGACAAGACCGGGACCATCACGCTCGGCAACCGCCAGGCCGCGGAGTTCGTACCCGTGACGGGGGTCAGCGAGCAGGAGCTCGCCGAGGCGGCCCAGCTGTCCAGCCTGGCCGACGAGACGCCCGAGGGGCGCTCCATCGTCGTGCTCGCCAAGGAGCGCCACGGGCTGCGCGAGCGGGAGCTCGCCGGCGCCACCCTGGTGGCGTTCACCGCCCAGACCCGCATGAGCGGCGTGGACCTCGACGGTCGCTCGATCCGCAAGGGCGCCGCCGAGTCGGTCCGCCGCTGGATCGAGGAGCAGGGCGGCACGATCCCCGCCGAGCTCGGCGAGACCGTCGACTCGATCGCTGCGCAAGGGGGCACCCCCCTCGTGGTCGCACAAGCCGGCGGCCCGGGTGGCACGCCCGCCCGAGCGCTGGGCGTCATCTACCTCAAGGACATCGTCAAGCAGGGCATCGCCGAGCGTTTCGACGACCTGCGCAAAATGGGCATCCGCACCGTCATGATCACCGGCGACAACCCGCGCACCGCCGCCTTCATCGCCAACGAGGCCGGCGTCGACGACTTCCTCGCCGAGGCCACTCCCGAGGACAAGATGCAGCTCATCCGCCACGAGCAAGCGGGTGGGCGGCTCGTCGCGATGACCGGCGACGGAACGAACGACGCCCCCGCACTCGCGCAAGCCGACGTCGCGGTGGCCATGAACACCGGCACGCAGGCCGCCAAAGAGGCGGGCAACATGGTGGACCTCGACTCGGACCCCACCAAGCTCATCGACATCGTCGAGATCGGCAAGCAGCTCCTCATCACCCGTGGGTCGCTGACGACGTTCTCGATCGCCAACGACGTCGCGAAGTACTTCGCGATCATCCCCGCCATGTTCGCCGGGTTCGCCAGCGTCTCGGTCCTGAACGGCCTGAACGTCATGGGTCTGCAGTCGCCCCGCTCCGCGATCCTGTCGGCGGTCATCTTCAACGCGCTGATCATCGTGGCGCTGATCCCCCTCGCGCTCCGCGGCGTCAAGTTCCGGGCGACGCACGCCGCGGATGTTCTGCGCCGCAACATCCTCATCTATGGCGTCGGCGGCCTCATCGCCCCCTTCATCGGGATCAAGCTCATCGACATCGTCGTCTCCGCGGTCGGGATCCACTGATGCGCCGCCAGCTCGTCCCCGCGATCCGCCTCCTGTTGGTCTTCACGGTCCTGCTCGGCATCGCGTACCCGCTCGCGGTCACGGGCATCGCGCAAGGGCTCTTCCACCACCAGGCCGACGGCTCGCTCGTCTCCCAGGACGGTCACGTCGTCGGCTCGAAGCTGCTCGGGCAGTCGTTCACCAAGCGGGACGGGAGCCGTGTCGTCCCGGACCTCTCCTACTTCCAGCCCCGGCCCTCGGCTGCCGGGAGCGGCTACGACGGAACCGCGAGCGGCGCCTCGAACTACGGGCCCACCAGCCCGGTGTTCCTCAAGCTCGTCGTGCAACGCGTCGCCCAATACCGCAAGGACTACGGACTCAGCCCTCAGACCAAGGTCCCAGTCGATGCGGTCACCGCGTCGGCGTCGGGTCTCGATCCCGAAATTTCGATCGCCAACGCGAGGCTCCAAGCCCCACGCGTCGCGAAGGAACGACGGCTGGCCCTCGGCCGCGTGCTACGGCTCGTGAACGATCACGTCGACGGGCGCTCACTCGGGTTCCTGGGCGAGAAAGGCGTCAACGTCCTCGAGCTCAACCTGGCGCTCGACGCCCTGCACTGAGGTGACCGTCGTGTCCGCGCCGGCGTGCTCCGACCGGCGGTCCGCCCCACCCGCTGGCGCGGCGATCGCCCGGGCTCGCGTAGCCTGGTCCCGACACAGGTCGCGGGCCAGCAGGTATCGGGTCCGGGGGCCTCGTGTCGAGCGCGACGACCACGTCGGTGGTCACAGCCGGCTGCCCGTCCGCCGAGCCTGGCTGTCCGACCGCGACGGCGGACGTAAGGAAGGCTCACGATGGCCCGGGGCAGGCACCGGATCTACCTGGGTGCGGCACCCGGGGTCGGGAAGACCTTCGCGATGCTCAACGAAGGTCGACGCCGCCACGAGCGGGGGACCGACGTCGTCGTCGGGGTCGTCGAGACCCACGGGCGGGCCAACACCGCGGCTCAGATGGGCGACCTCGAGGTCATTCCACGGCGTCACCTCGAGTACCGGGGCCAGACGTTCGAGGACATGGACGTCGACGCGATCCTCGCCCGCGAGCCCCGCCAGGTGCTCGTCGATGAGTTGGCGCACACCAACGTCCCCGGTTCCCGCAACGAGAAGCGGTGGGAGGACGTCGGCGAGATCCTCGACGCGGGGATCGACGTCATCTCGACCCTGAACATCCAGCATCTCGAGTCGGTCAACGACCTGGTCGAGCGGATCACGGGCATCAAGCAGCACGAGACCATCCCCGACGCCAAGGTCCGCGCCGCCGAGCAGGTGGAGCTCGTCGACATGACACCCGAGGCGCTGCGGCGTCGGATGGCTCACGGGAACATCTATCCGACCGAGCGGGTCGACGCCGCGCTGGCGAACTACTTCCGGCCGGGGAACCTCGCGGCGCTGCGCGAGCTCGCGCTGCTCTGGGTCGCCGACCGGGTCGACGAGTCCCTCCAGCAGTACATGGAGGACCACGGCATCGACACGACCTGGGAGACCAGAGAGCGGGTCGTCGTCGCGCTGACCGGCGCCCCCGACGGCGACGCCTTGATCCGACGCGCCGCCCGGATGGCCCAGCGGACTCGCGGCGACCTCATCGGCGTCCACATCCGCTCCACGAGTGGGCTGGCCGACCGCCAGCGGGGCGCGTCCCGTCTCGCTGGGCATCGCCAGCTCTTGGAATCGCTGGGCGGCACGTACCACGAGGTGGCCGGCGACGACGTGGGCCGGGCGCTGGTGGAGTTCGCGAAGGCGGAGCGCGCCACCCAGCTGGTGATCGGGGCGAGCCGCCAGTCGCGCTGGAGCGCGCTGTTCCGCGGGTCGGTGGTGACCCGGGTGATCCGCCAGTCCGGCTCGATCGACGTGCACGTGATTTCGGGCACCGAGCACGAGCCGATGGCCCCGGTCACGATGCCGCGGGTGCCGCGTGGGCTGTCGCGGCGACGAGAGCGGGCGGGGTGGCTGGTGGCCGTGGTCGGCCTCCCGCTGCTCAGCGTGATCATGGTCGCGGGGCGCAGCGACCTCCTGCTGCCCAGCGTGCTGATGCTCTACTTGCTGCTCGTCGTCGGTGTCGCCGCGATCGGTGGCCTGCGACCCGGGCTGGCGGCGGCCGTGGTTGCCTTCGTGCTCGCCGACTATTACTTCATCCCGCCGGCCCACAGTTTCGCGGTCCACGACTCCCAGAACCTGGTGGCCTTGGTCGCGTTTTTGGTCCTGGCGGTGACAGTGAGCCTCCTCGTGACCGTCGCCGCCCGCCGCACTGCGGAAGCCGCCCACGCCAAGGCCGAGGCCGAGACGCTGGCCCGCCTCAGCGGTTCGGTGATCGGCGCCGACGATCCCCTCGGTGTCTTGATGGTCCGGGTGCGCGACGCCTTCGGCGTCGCGGCCGCGGCGGTGCTGCGGCGGGAGGGCGACGGATGGCGGGTCGAGAGCTCGGCGGGCGAGCCGGTCCCGGAGCGTCCCGAGATGGGCGATCTCCAGGTCCCGCTCGACGGCGACGAGCAGCTCGTCCTCGTCGGCCCCGGCCTGGACCCCGATGATCTGTCGTTACTCGAAGCGTTCACGGGCCAGCTGTCGCTGGCCCTCGAATCGCGCCAGCTCCGAGCCGAGGCTGCCCTGGCCACCGGCCTCGCCGAAGCCGATCGCCTCCGGACCGCGCTCCTCGCGGCGGTCTCCCACGACCTGCGCACGCCGCTGTCGTCGATCAAGGCCTCGGCCACGAGCCTCCTGCAGCGCGATGTCGACTGGCCCCCCGACGCGCAACGCGACCTGCTCGAGACGATCGATCACGGCGCGGACCGACTCACGGTCCTCATCAACAACCTGCTCGACATGAGCCGCCTCCAGACCGGAACCTTGCAGCCCGTCTTGCGCGACGTCGGGCTCGACGAGGTCGTGCCGCAGGTCCTCGCCGAGCTCCCCGACCGGGGGAGCGAGGTCGTGCTCGACGTCCCCGAGACGCTGCCGCGGATCCGTGGCGACGCCACCCTCCTCGAACGCGCGATCGCCAACATCCTCGACAACGCGCTGGCGTGGTCGCCACCCGGGCGGAAGGTGCGAGTCGAAGCCGGCTGCTTCGGCACGACCGTCGATCTGCGCATCGTCGATGTCGGTCCCGGCGTGCCCCAGGAGCAGCGGGAGGTGATGTTCCAGCCCTTCCAACGGCTCGGTGACACCTCGCACGCCGCCGGCGTCGGGCTCGGCCTGGCGGTCGCCCGCGGATTCGTCGAGGCAATGGGTGGGGAGATCATGGTGGAGGACACCCCGGGCGGCGGGCTGACGATGGTCCTGCGCCTGGCCCGGGCCGACGCATGAGCCGGATCCTCGTCGTCGACGACGAACCCGAGATCCGGCGAACCCTCGGCATCAACCTGCGCGTCCGGGGCTACGACGTCGACCTCGCCGACGATGGTGAGCAGGCCCTCGAGCTCGCCGCCCGCCACCACCCCGACGCGGTGGTCCTGGATCTGGGCTTGCCGGGGATCGACGGCGTGGACGTCATCGCCGGCCTCCGGGGATGGAGCCGGGTGCCGATCGTCGTGCTCTCCGCACGCGACGTCGAGGCGCACAAGGTCGCGGCGCTCGACGCGGGCGCCGACGACTACGTCACCAAGCCCTTCGGGATGGACGAGCTGCTCGCCCGCCTGCGGGCCGCGCTGCGCCGCGCCGCCCCCGCCGACGAGGACGCCGTCATCACGACCCCGGACTTCACGATCGACCTCAGCCGCAAGCGGGTCACCCGGGACGCCGACGAGATCCGACTCACCCCGACCGAGTGGAACCTCGTCGAAGTCCTCGTCCGCCACGCCGGCAAGCTCGTGTCCTCGCGCCAGCTCCTCCACGAGGTCTGGGGCCCCGGGTACGAGAAGGAGACCCACTACCTGCGCGTCTTCATGGCCCACGTCCGGCGCAAGCTCGAACCCGAGCCGTCCCAGCCGCGGTACTTCCAGACCGAACCCGGCATGGGATACCGCTTCATCCCGAGCTGATCTGCGGCCGCGTGCCATCGCGGCGCGCCCCCCGACCGCCGACGGGCCCGGGCCATCCCGCGGTGACGACGGCGTCATAGGCTGCCCGCGTCCTGAGGAGGCTGTGTGAAGCCAGCGCCGTTCGAGTACCACGCGCCCGAGACGGTCCCCGACGTGGTGGGGCTGCTGGCCGAGTACGGGGACGAGGCGAAGCCGCTCGCCGGGGGTCAGAGCCTGGTCCCGATGCTGGCCCTGCGCCTGACCCGATTTGAGCACCTCGTGGACCTGAACCGGGTTCCCGCGCTGAGCGGCGTCGAGCGGCGCGACGACACCCTCGTGGTCGGCGCGATGACTCGCCAGGCCACGATCGAGCGGGGAGCGCAGGCCCAGGCCGTCCCGCTGCTCGGCCTCGCGGCGCCGCTGATCGGGCACGTCCAGATCCGCAACCGGGGGACACTCGGTGGCTCGGTGGCGCACGCCGATCCGGCCGCCGAGATGCCCGCGGTGGCCCTCGCGCTCGACGCCGAGCTCGAGGTCGCGTCCCCGGCCGGCACCCGGATGCTCGCGTCGGCGGACTTCTTCGTCGGGAACTGGACGACGGTGTTGGGCGACGACGAGCTCCTGACTGCCCTCCACTTCCCGGTCTGGTCGGGGCGGTGCGGCTTCGCGGTCGATGAGGTGGCGCGCCGCCACGGCGACTTTGCGCTCACCGGTGTCGCGTGCGGGGTCGAGCTCGACGCCAACGACACGGTCTCCCGGGTGGTGATCGCCCTGTTCGGTATGGGGAGCACGCCGCTGCGGGCCCGCGCCGCGGAGGAGGCGCTCGTGGGTCGCCGCCCCGACGCGGACACGCTCGACGAGATCGGCCGGCTCGCGGTCGCGGACCTCGACCCGCCCGAGGACATCCACGCGTCGGCGCGCTACCGCAGCGTCGTGGGAGCGCACGTCGTCACGCGGGGCCTGACCCGCGCCGTGCAGGAGGCCCGCACATGAGCACCCTCCCGATCGCGATGACCGTGAACGGTGAGCCCCGTCGGGGCCAGGTCGAAGCCCGCAAGACGCTCGCCGACTTTTTGCGGGAGGACTGTGTGCTGACGGGCACGCATCTGGGGTGCGAGCACGGCGTCTGCGGCGCCTGCACGGTGATCGTCGACGGTGCCGCGGTCCGCTCGTGTCTCATGTTCGCGGTCCAAGCCGACGGGGCCGATCTGACCACGGTGGAGGGGCTGGCCGAGCCCGGTCAGCTCAGCCCGGTGCAGGAGGCGTTCCGCGAGGAGCACGGACTGCAGTGCGGCTTTTGCACGCCGGGCTTCGTCGTCTCGGTGCACGCCTTCCTCGCCCAGAATCCGACGCCGTCTCGAGACGAGATCCGCGACGCCCTGGCGGGCAATCTGTGCCGCTGCACCGGCTACCAGGGGATCATCCGGGCCGTGGAGCGGGCCGCGGCGTCGATGGCGGGCTAGGCCGAGGCGCGCCGGTGACGGCCCGCGGTGGCGGGCTGGACCGGCCGGCTGAGTTGCTGCGCGGTGAGCCGCTTGCCGAACGGGATGGCGGCGGCCGGGACCGGCACGGACAGCAAGAAGCCCTGGAGGAGTTCGCAGCCGAGTTCGCGGAGCCGCTCGAGCTGCTCGGTGGTCTCGACGCCTTCGGCGACGGTCCGGAGGTGCAGGGTGTGGGCGAGCCCGATGATCGCGGCGACGATCGCATCAGACTCCGGGTCGGTGCCGAGCCCGTCGACGAAGGACTTGTCGATCTTCAGCGCCTCGACCGGGAACCGCTTGAGGTAGGCGAGGGACGAGTACCCGGTCCCGAAGTCGTCGATGGCGAAGTGGATGCCGAACGCCTGGAGGTCCGCCAGCGCGGTGAGGATGAAGTTCGCGTCCTCCATGAGCACCGACTCGGTGACCTCGAGCCAGAGCCGGTCGGCGTCGACCCCCGCCGACTCCAGAATTCGGGCCACGGTCGCGGGGAGTTCGGGGTCGGCGAGCTGGCGGGGTGAGAGGTTCACGTGCAACGCGAAGTCGTCGTCGACCAGACGGTCCCGTTGCCAGCGGCCCAGGTCGGTGCAGGCCGTCTGGAGGATGTGGGAGCCGAGCGGGACGGCCAGGCCGGTGTCCTCGGCGACGGGGATGAACTCGGCGGGGCTGATATCCCCGAGGGTCCGGTGCTCCCACCGGGCCAGGACCTCCACCCCGACCATCAAACCGGTGGTGGTGTCCACGATCGGCTGGTAATGCGCCGTGATCTCGCGGGCGTCGACCGCTCCCCGCAGCCCCTCGTGGATCAGCAGAAGGCGCGAGACGGCGGAGCGCAGCTCGTCGTCGAAGAGCTCGATCCGAGCCCGCCCGAGCTCCTTGGCTCGGTACATGGCCACGTCGGCGTGGGACAGCGCCACCTCGGGGGTGCCCTGCCCGTCTTTCATCAACGCGATCCCGATGCTGGCCGTCACTACGATCTCCCGGCCCGAGGGGAGCCGGACCGGGGCGCTGACCGCGTCGGCGACCCGGCGGGCGACGCTGCGGGCCTGCTCGGCGGCGTCGAGGCCGGGGCACACCATGACGAACTCGTCGCCGGCGAGGCGCCCGAGGTGATCGCCGTCCCGGCACGCCTCCGAGATCCGGTTCGCGATCGCCTTCAAGACGCTGTCGCCGGTGCCGTGGCCGAAGCCGTCGTTGACCGTCTTGAACCGGTCGAGGTCGATGAGCAGCACCGCGACGCTGGTCCCGGATCCTTGCGCGCCCACCAGCTCGTCGGCGATGGCGCGCAGGACCGGGTCTCGGTTGGGAAGGCGGGTGAGCGCGTCGTGGGTGGCTTGGAAGCTGAGCTGGGCCTCGACGTTCTTGCGTTCCGTGATGTCAGAGAAGGAGCAGACCAGCGCGCCGGCCCGGTCGGTGTGCTCGTGGCGCAGGGGCTGGACGCTCACCGAGTACCAGCGGATCGCGCCGTCGTCTTCCAAGACGCCGATCACCACCCGGCTCTGGGGCCGACCGGTCCGCAGACCCACGGCCAGCGGGTGGTCCTCCGGCGCGAGGGGCCGGCCGTCCTCGGCGATCATCGGGCGACGGTCGAACGCGATGCTGGCGCCGTCGCCGTGGCTCAGGCCCTCGCCGAGCATGGCTTGGGCCGAGCTGTTCACCGACACGACGGTGCCGTCGCGGTCCACGACCAGCACCCCCTCCTCCAGGGCAGCCACCGCGGCGCTGTAGCGCTCCTCGGCCGCCTCGCGCTCGAGGCGCTCGGTGAGGTCGGTGCACACCGCCACGCTGCCGGTCGCCTCGCCGATCTCGTCGCGGACCGGACCCACCGAGACCAGGACCCGGACGCTCTGTCCGCCCGCCCGGTGGTGGTCTACCTCGCCGGCCCGGGGGACGCCGTCCGCCTCGACCGCCTCGGAGCCCAGCAGCTCGGCGGTCGGACGACCGATCGCGTCGCTGGTCCGGACCCCGTAGAGCGCCTCGGCGGCGGGGTTCCAGCTGCGGATGTGGCCCGCCAAGTCGGTGGCGATGATCGCATCGGAGACGTGGCTGACCAGGCTCGCCTGGTAGCGGGTCGCCGCCTCGGCGCGTCGCCGCTCGGTCGCGTCGCGCAGGATCACCTGGAACGCCGGCTCGCCTTCCCAGTCGATTCGGACGCTGATCGACTCGACCACGGTCGGCGACCCGTCCTGGCGGATGAGGACCGCCTCGGTCGGCTCCGAGACCATGCCGGGCTCGTGCAGCGCGGAGATGCGCTCGAGGGTCTCTTCGAGCGAGGAGGGATGGACGAAGTCCAAGATGGCCCGCCCCACCAGATCGGTCGAGTCGCCGACCCCCGCGACCCGCACCGCGGCGGGGCTCGCGTAGCGGATGATTCCGCCCTGGTGCACGATCACCGGGTCGGGGCTGAGCTCGACGAGGCGGCGGTAGCGGTCGATGACCCCTCGCAGGGCCTGCTCGTTGCGCCGCTGCTCGGAGATGTCGGTGACGAGGCCGATGCCGCCCGAGACCTCCCCCGATTCGTCCCGCAGGCAGCGGGCGCGGATGCGGAGATCGACCGGTTCGCCGTCCCGGTCCACCAGGGCCCGCTCGAGGTCGTAGTGCTCCCACGGCGCACCGGAGCGCAAGGAGACGATCACCGGATCGACGAGCTGGTCGGCGCTGGCCTCCGACAGGTTCAAGACGTCGACGGGGGAGTCGAACCAGCACACGAAGTCGGTTGTGCGGTCGTACTCCCAGGTCGCGACTCGCCAGAGCGACTGCGGGTCGAGGCGAGCCTCGAGCTCCTCTGCCGCCCACAGGGCGTCCGCGACGTGATCGGTCTGGCCGTCGATAGACATATTTGTTCGGCCTGATGTGCCCTGTGGTTAATGAGTTTCTAGACCCATCAGCGTAAGGCGGGGGAAGCCAGAAATCGGGGAACTGCAGGCCCGGTGGGGGGCCCGGCGCCTACTCGGCGGGCTCGTCCAGCAGGATGGCGGTGTTGTAGCCGCCCATCCCGATCGAGGACTTCAGGGTGACCCCCTGCTGGCGGGCCACTGGGCCCGAGAGCAGCCGATCGTGGCCCGGGGCGACGCGGGGCGGGGCGGGGATGATGCCCTCCTCGTAGCTGAGGCAGGAGATCGCGACCTCCACCGCGGCGGCGGCGGCCTGGCAGTGGCCGACGAGCGGCTTGAAGGAGAAGATGCCGTCCGCCCCGGGGAAGAGCTCGTCGAAGAGCTGCGACTCGGCGCCGTCGCATTGGCGGGTGCCCGGGCCGTGGGCGTTGAAGTAGACGACCTCCTCGGCGGGCACCCCGGCGTTGACGAGCGCCGAGTTGTAGCAGGAGCCGATCTGGACCGGATCCGCGGCGAGGGAGATGACGTGGTGCGCGTCGTGGCTCATCGCTCCGCCCCGCAGGGTGGCGTACCCACCGTCGGGGCGGCCCGACACCACGAGCCCGACCGAGGCTTCGCCGCCCGTGAATCCCAGGCTGCCCTCCTGGAAGGGTCGACAGGCGTCGAGGGATGGCCGGTCGACCACGATGACGCCCAGGTCGACGAACTGGCGCACGTTCTCGGGAGTGGCCGAGACGTCGGTGGCGACCACGAGCACGTCGTCGGCGACGCCGGCGTCGAGCCACATCTTGGCGGTCAAGAGCGCGGCATTGCCCGAGGCGCACATCGCCACGACACTCATGCACGGGCCGTGAAAGTCGTGCTCGATCATGAGGTTCGTGATCGGTGTCGACGGCATGAGTTGGATGTAGCGGCGCCGGGCCACGTGGCGGTTCGGCCGGTCGTAGAAATCACGCCACAGATCGACGTCGGACAGCACGAAGGCGTGGATCACGCCGACCGTCGGGCCCGGCTTCCACCCGCGGGCCCGGGCGTCCTCGATTGCCTCGCGGGCCGCGGAGTGCAACGCCCGGCTGAACCGCGACGGCCCGTCCGCCGGGTCTCCCTCGTCGGAGATCAGGGCCAAGAAGACATCGTCGGCGCCCCGGACGGTCTCGAAGCCGGGTTGGGGCACCACGGCTGACTCGCCGAGCACGAGCCCGTCCCAGAGATGTTTGGCGCCCCAGCCGTAACCGGTCACTGCCCCGATTCCAGAGATCCAGGTTGGAAGGGACGGTTGACGCGGACGCGGCACCATGCGAGCCCCTCTGCTCCCCGGCCGCCTCGTGCGGCTTCGGGCCCCCACCCCGGCGGGTGAGACACTCCTTGTGTACAAGACGCGCGTGGATCACGCCAGTGGAGCTGTTGAGTGATCGCGCCAGTGGGGATGTTGAGGCGAGCTTTAACCTCGGAGCGCGGTCTCGCGGGCGCTTGGAGTGGCATGCGATCCCGCATCTCGGGGCCTCTGCCGCGTTGCGCGGTCATCGATGCGCGAGGAGTGTTAACTGCCGGGTGTCGAAGGTGTCCGGAACCTCGGCGTCGGTGCGCGTTGCTTCGCCAGGATCGCGAGTCGATGTCAGCGCGGATCTTGCCGGGCCGAAATCGGTGACGTCGGGTGTCACGGCGACCCAGCGTCGGGCGCGGCGCGCTGGACACCGGGGCCCGGGGCGGACCGCGCGCCCGGCCACGCGCCGGTGATGAGCTCGGCCGGTGGTGAGCGACCGACGAGGGTGCGCGGGCCGGCGTTACCCTCCGTCGGCCATGACGCTGCGAGTGATTCAGTGGACAACGGGAAACGTCGGGCGGCGGGCGTTGCGAGCCATCGTGGGGCATCCCGATCTTGAGCTGGTTGGCGTGTTCGCCCACGCGCCCGACAAGGTCGGACGCGACGCCGCCGACTTGTGCGGGCACGACGAGGCGACCGGCGTGCTCGCCACCGCCGACGTCGACCGCCTGCTCGCGCTCAAGCCCGACGCGTGCTCCTACAACCCGAGGTGGCCCGACCTGGACCTGCTGTGCCGGATGCTCGAAGCCGAAGTCAACGTGTGCTCGACGGCCGGGTTCATCACCGGCACGTCACTCGACGACGCGTCGCTCGCGCGGCTCGAGGCGGCAGCGCAGGCTGGGCGCGCCACGATGTTCGGCACCGGCGTCAACCCCGGCTTCGCGAACCTGTTCGCGCTGGTGAGCGCGCAGATTTGTGACCGGATCGAGCAGATCCGCGTCCTGGAGTCCGCCGACGCGTCGGCGTATGCGTCGAAGGACACCCAGGAGAGCGTCGGCTTCGCGCAAACCCTCGACACACCCGGCCTGCTCGAGCGCACCCGCCACGGCAGCGAGGTCTTCGCCGAGGCCGTCGCCCTGATGGCGGATGCACTCGGCATCGATCTCGACGAGATCACCTTCGACGCTGACTACGCGCGGGCGACGGCTGACAACGACCTGGGATTCATGATCATCCCGGAGGGAACGGTGGCGGGGATCGACGGGCGCTGGCGGGGTCGGGCCTACGGTCGAGACGTCATCGTCTTGAACTTCCAGTGGATCATGGGTAGCCACGTGGACGCTCCGTTCACGATCCGTCACGGCTACTTCGTCGAGATCGATGGCGAGCCCAGCGTGCGCTCCCAGTTCCAGATCCTCCCGCCCCGCGACTGGTCCGAGGACGGATACATGGGTCTGGGCATGATCATGACCGCGATGCCGTCGATCAACGCGATCCCGGCGGTGGTGGCCGCGCCGCCCGGGATCGCGACTCATCAGACCTTGCCGCTGGTGACCGCCCGCGGTCGGGTCAGCGCCTGACGCCCCGGCGCGTCACGAGCAGTAGAACTGCTCGTACCAGCGGCGGTAGTCCATGATCGGCTTCTCGCTCGACGCCAGCGCGGGAGTCGGCGTGTAGCGCTTGTGCTCCCAGATCGGGATGTCCTGGCCGATCTCTCGGCTCACCGAATCGACGAACGCGCGCGCGATCCGGGCGGTGCGCTCGTCGCGGTCGGGGTTGCGCAGGCTGAACAGGAACGTGACCTGCGTGGTCTCCTCGTCGATGGGCGTCGAGCAGCCGACCAGGCTGGCGTCGATCAGACCCTGGTAGCGGGTGATCGCGAACCCCGGGCCCCGGCCGACGACGTCGATCCGCCCGTCGACGGGGCCTTTCGACGACGGAAACTGCTGGGAGGTCAGCACGACCCGGTCGTAGCCGTCGAAGCGGACCTGCTCGGCCGTGCCCACCTTCGGGTGCGAGTGCACGAACTCGAAGTGCGCCTGGTCGAAGCCGTTCTCGCCGATCTCTTGCATGCAGGTCCCGATCGTGTACTCGAAGACCTCGTAGTCGGCGTATTCCGGGTCGTCGTACTCGGGAATGTCCATCACGTCCCACAGCGGTGGCTCGCGGCGTGGGTGATACCAGGCCAACACGATGCCGCCCCGCTCGACGGTGGGGAAGGTCCGCAGGTGCGCTCTCGCGTTGGGGCCGTCGGCGTAGGGGATCTCGACGTTGCGGCCCGTACCGTCGTAGGCCCACCCGTGGAACGGACAGTGGACGCAACCGTTCGAGACCGAGCCTCCGACCCCCAGGTGCGCCCCCAGATGCGCGCAGTACGCCTCGTGGCACACGGCATGCCCGTCCTCGTCGCGCCAGATGACCAGCTCCGTTCCCAGGTAGTGGCGGGTCAGGAGCTGATCGGGAGGCACCTCGGCGCTCAGGGCCACCTTGAACCAGCCCAGCGGCATCGGGAACGGGAACCCCTTCGAGTTCATGGAACCTGCCTCTCGATCGGGCGGGTCAACGGCGGGTCCAGCGACACGGTGGGGAAGCCTCCCTCGAGCGGCTCCACGCGCAACCGGGTCAGGAGCAGCCGGTGGATCCGCCAGGCCCCGTCGACGCGCCGGTACTGCTCGTGGTAGTGGCCGGAGCCGCGTAGTCCCTTCGGTGGACCATCCCCGGGAAAGGTGAGGTAGTCGAACATCGCCCAGATGCCCGTCGCGGTGTCGGGGCCCGTGATCGTGATCTCGGGCATATGGCCGTGATGGGTCGTCACGACCCCGTCGAGGATCTTCGGGAGGAAGGCGAGGATCCCGGCCCGGTCCTCCTGGACGGTGCCGTCGGCTTCCATCACGGCGTCCGCGGTGAACAGCTCACCGAACGCGGTCCACTCCTTGGTGTCCATGAACCGGAAATAGCGGGCCTTGAGCTGCTGGATCGCTTCGATATCGAGCAGGCGCTGCCAGGGTTCGCTCGCGTCGGGCACCCCGGCATCCTCGCGCCGGGTGGCGGCGCCCGTCACCGGGCCGTCGCCGAGGATCGGACCCGGCGGGGTGCGGGCGCCACGGGAGCTCGCCGCGGGCCATCGCGCAGCGCCTGGCGGAGCTCGTCGAGCGCTCCGATCAGCCGGGCGCGCTCGGCGGTCGGGAACGCCTCGAGCAGCTCGCGTTGGACTGCGTGGAGCGCGCGGAACGACTCCTCGGCGACGACCTGGCCGCGACGGGTGAGGAGGACGTCGTGACGTCGGCCGTCGCGGGATCCGGGCTCGCGCCGGACCAGGCGAGCGTCGGCGAGCTTGGTCAGCACCCGGGTCATCCCCGCCGACGTTTGGCCGACGAGGTGGCGCAGCTCGGTCGGTGACCGGCGGAAGTCCGGCGGTGACGTTCGAAGCATCCCGATCGTCGTCCACTCTGCGAGGTTGAGCTCGAAGCGCGCCAGCACCCCGGAGTGCACGGACCGCCAAGTCCGGGCCGCGGCTTCGAGCAGCCCGAACACCACGACCGTGTCGCGATCCGTCTCCGGCGCGATCTCATCCCACGCCTGGGCACTGCGGGCAAGAAAGCCGACCAGCTCGTCGGGTCCCACCAGGGGGGTCGTGGTCTCCAGCATTCCAAGCCTCTCGTCGGCGGGTCTAGATCTAGAGCGCGGGGATCGGGAACTCGAGTGGAGCGGCGTCCGCGCCGCCGTCGACCTCGAAGACCCTCCCGGTGATCCACGCACTCGCTGGCGAGGCAAGGAACAGCGTGCACGCGGCGATATCTCGCACGTCCCCGAGGCGCCCCAGCGGGATGGCGTGCGCCGCCTGGTCGAGCATGTCCTCGGACAGGACCGACCGGGCGCCGTCGGTCAGGATCTGGCCGACTACGACCGCGTTGACGCGGACCTTCGGCGCGAACTCCCGAGCCAGGATCCGGGTCATCTGGTTCAGCCCGGCCTTCGCCGCTCCGTACGCGACCATGCCACCGACCGCCTGCTGGCTCGCCCCCGAGGAGATGTTCACCACCACGCCCCGTCCCGCGGTCTGCACCATGTGCGGGACCGCGAGGCGCGTCAACAGGAAGGGGCTCGTCAGGTTGAAGCGCACGACCTTCTCGAACGCTCGCTCACTCATCTCCAGCGCCGGCTTCGGAAACGACCCACCGGCGTTGTTGACGAGCACGTCGAGACGCCCGAAGCGTCCGACGGTCGCCGCGACCAGCTCCTCGAGCTGGTCGGACTCCATCACGTCGCAGCGCACCGCCAGGGCGTCACGACCTCGCTCCCGAACCTTGGCTGCGGTGTCATCGATCGCGGCTTGCGTGCGCGCGGCGACCACCACGTCGGCTCCCGCCTCGGCGAGCGCGAGCGCAATGTCCTCCCCGATGCTCTGACCCGACCCGGTGACGAGCGCCACCTGACCGGTCAGCCTGAACTGGTCGAGGATCACCCCGTCTCCCGTGCGAGCGGCGGCCAACGACCAAGAAATGTAGTTGACTACCAAGTCGAGGGCTCTCGATAATGACCGCCGCCCCGGGCCGGGGCGGGCCGACCAGGGGGGCCGGAGCCGATGCGCACCTACCGGGTGGTGCAGTGGTCGACCGGAAGCGTGGGGTCGATCGCGCTCGGCGCGATCGCGGCCCGTCCCGACCTCGAGCTGGTCGGCGTCTGGGTTCACGCGCCCGACAAGGTCGGCCGCGACGCGGGAACGCTGAACGGTCTCGGGACGCTCGGCGTGACGACCACCTCGGACGTCGACGCGGTCCTTGCCGGGTCACCCGAGTGCGTCTGCTACACGGCGTCGGGGGAGTCGCGACCCACCGAGGCCGTCGACGACTGTTGCCGCCTGCTGGAGGCGGGGGTCAACGTGGTCACCACCTCGGTGCCGGGGCTGCTGTACCCGGCCGGGTTCGACGCCGCCGCAGTCCGGCGTCTCGAGGCGGCCTGCCAGCGAGGTCGCGCCTCGCTGTACGCGTCGGGCATCGAGCCGGGCTTCGCCGGCGACCATCTCGTCCTCATGCTCGCGACCCTCGCCCGGACGATCCGCTCGGTGCGGACCCAGGAGATCTTCAGCTACGCCGAGTACCCGGTGACGTTCACGATGTTCGACGTGTTCGGCTTCGGGAAGCCCCCCGAGCATCGCTGCCTCATGGAGCTGCCGGGCGTGCAGGCCAGCGCCTGGGGGCCACCCGTCCAACTGGTTGCCGATCAGCTCGGGGCCCCGCTCGACGAGATTCGCGAGACCTACGACAAGCGGGTGACCGATCGGCCCCTCGAGGTCGCCGCCGGGACCATCGAGGCCGGCACCGTCGGCGCGGTGCGTTTCGAGACGATCGGCGTGGTCGAGGGCCGCGACGCCATCGTGATCGAGCACGTCAACCGGATGGCGCCGGACCTCGCACCCGACTGGCCGACCGCCGACCGGGACGGGACCTACCGCGTGGCCTTCGACGGGGAACCCCGGCTGTCGTGCGAGCTGACGCTCGGCGGCCCCGACGACTTCACCCACCACGGCCTGGTCGCCACCGCGATGCGCGTCGTCAACGCCATCCCCTTCGTGTGCGAAGCGGACCCCGGGATCGTCAGCGCCGTCGACCTCCCCCTCACCCTGCCCCGCCACGCGTTCGGGACCGTCGCGGCGCCCCGATGAGCCGACCCCCAGCAGCGACGAACCCGCGGAGGGTGCCATGACCACATCCCAGGCCAGACCGAGCCGATCGCGGCGCGTGATCCAGTGGGGGACCGGCAACGCCGGCCGCCCAGCCCTGCGAGCGATCGTGCGGCACCCCGACCTCGAGCTGGTCGGCGTCCACGCCCACGCCCCCGAGAAGATCGGACGCGACGCCGCCGAGCTCTGCGGGCTCGACGCGCCGACCGGGGTGCTTGCCACCGACGACGTCGACGCTCTCCTCGGGCTCGACGCCGACTGCGTCTCGTACATGGTGCAGGGCGAAACCCGGATTCGCGAGACGATCGACGAGTTGTCCCGCGCGCTCGCCGCCGGCAAGAACGTGGTCAACACCTCGCTCGTCTTCCTCGTCTACCCCCCGTCGATGCCGGCGGCGTTGCGCGAGCCGCTGGACGCGGCCTGCGCCGAGGGTGGCTCCACGCTCTTCACCTCCGGCCTCGACCCGGGCTGGTCAGGTGACGTCTTGCCGCTCGCCGTCGCGTGCGCGTGCGAGACCGTCGACTCCATCCGAGTGACCGAGATGATGGACTACTCGACCTACGAGGACCCGGGGTTCACCGGCTTGTTCTTCGGCTACGGGAGGCCACTGAGCTTCGAGGCGCCACTCTTTTCCCCCGGCGCCATCGCGGGCGGCTGGGGCGGCATGGTGCATCTCGTCGCCGACGCCCTCGGCTGGCACGTCGAAGAGCTGCGCGAGGAACACGAACGGCTGCCCGCACCCGAGACGTTCGAGACCGCCATGGGAACGATCGAGCGCGGAACGTGCGCCGGCGTGCGGTTCGAGTTGCAGGGACTCATCGGGGGTGAGCCGGCCGTCACCGCCGCCCACGTGAACCGCCTGCGGGCCGACATCGGGCCCGACTGGCCGAGCCTGTCCGGGGAACGGTCCGGGTACCGGATCGAGGTCGAAGGCTCACCCTCCTACACCTGTGAGATCGAACCCCGAGGCGAGCACGGCGACCACAACGAAGCCGGCATCCTCGGCACCGCGGCGCGGGTGATCAACGCGATCCCCGCGGTGTGCGACGCCGCCCCGGGCCTCGTCACGCCACTCGACCTCCCGATCTTCACCGGCCCCGGCCGCCCCCGGTAGACCCTCGACGACCGCCAGATCAGCCCTCGCCCAGCATTCGGTACAGCGCCTGGCGGGCATCACGCACGATCGCCGTCGCACGCTCCACCTGATCGCTATCCCCGGCGATGGCCACTTGCTTCGCCGCGAGATGGAGCTGGCGCACGGCGTCTCGCAGCGTTCGGTGACCTACCATCCCGGGCTGGTCCTCGCCGCCGGCCAAGTCGGCCAGGACCTCCGGGTCAGCCTGCTCGCGCCCGGCGTCGGTCAGCTCGTACACCCGGCGATCTCCCTCCTCGACGCTGCGGACCAACCCCTCGTCTTCGAGGAGCTGCAGCGTCGGGTAGACCGACCCGGGGCTCGGGCGCCACACGCCGCCGCTGCTCTCCTCGAGTCGTCCCATGAGCTCATAGCCATGAGCCGACCCGTCCAGCAGCGCGGCGAGCAGGACAAGCCGGATGTCGCCCCGACGGTGCCGCCGACCCCCGCTCCATCGCTCACCGTGTCGGTGCTCTCCACCCATGCCTCGCCCTCTTCCCTCTCGTCCTTCGCGTCCCGCTCGGGGCCCGCGTCCTTCTCGTGACATCGACCCTCTCCTCTCTCGGTGTTCGCGGCCCGCTCGGGGCCCGCGTCGTTCCCTGGTCCCTCGTCGTTCTCGTGACATAGTCTCTCCCAGCGATCTGTTCGTACTATCGCGATGTATCGTTAGCGTATCGGAACTGGTCGGTCAGTTCAAATGCCCCGCCGAGCAGCGATCGCCCCAGCAGCGACCGCCCCAGCAGCGACCGCCCCAGCAGCGACCGATCCCCGTGCCCCGAGAGGGGGGCGGGGCGTTCGCGCCGGTGGCCTTCGGACGGTGATGACCGGTGGTGACCGAGGAAGCACCGCCCGAGATGGCGGCAGCCGATGCCGCGATCAGGCTAGGGCGGCGCCCCGGCGGCTCGAGCCGCTGGAACGCGAGCTGGCGAACCTCTGGGCCGTCTCGAGCGCCCGAGCGGTGTCCGACGCGTCGCCTCGACCGGGTCGACGAAGCGTCAATCACCGACCGGCGATGTCGGGGTGGGCGGTGCTGGCTTGTTGGCGTCGATCGCGGCCAGCTCGTGTTGCAAGCGCTCGATGAGCGCGGGGACCTCGTTGCGGTAGTGCGCGAGCGCCAGGTTGAGACGCAGATGGACCCATCCGTTCAGCTGCGGTCCGTAGTGGATCGTCGTCGGCTTCTGGCGATTGGACACCGAGAACGTGGTGGACCCGTCGTCGGACTGCTCACAGCCGAGCAGCTTGGCGAAGAGGCATTCCCGGGTCTGGCTGTGCCCCTGGAACACCATCCGCTGGTTGGTGATGAACGCGGTGCCGGTATCGATGGCGGCGGGGTGCGGCGTGCCTTGCACATAGTGACCCCGAGAGGCCCCGACGTGGTAGCGGATCGGTCGCCCCGCCAGGCTCCCGACCGGTACCGACACTCCCGCCGACCGGCCCTGCCATTGGCCTGGCCCCCGGCGGAGCTCGATGAGTCCCGCGTCGGTGATCTTGGCGAACACGGCCTCGCTGGCGTGCAGCATGAGCTCCGAGGTCGTCTCGCCCGCGTAGGTCTGTGCCAACGAAACGGCTGCCGCCTCCCCGTCTCGCTCGCGCTGCCAGTGAGCCAGCGCTTGCTCGTATTCGGCTGCCGCCTTCTTCTCTCGGTGACGCTCGAACATCGGCGCCCTGGACCTCCTCGGGATCGTCCCGACCTCACCGGATTATCGTGGCGGGGCACGCGTCGCGCCACCGCGGACGCCATCGATTGCCGAGTCGCTCGGCCGTTGAATGATCCGATCCGGCGCCCCGCGACGAACCCCATCGACACCGCTCGCGCCCTCACGGGGCACTGGCAGCACCAGGAGGCTTTGATGGTTCCGATACTCGGTGAGATCATCGGTTGGGAGGCATTGCTGGTGCTCGGGCTGATCGCGCTGCTCTTCGGCAGCTCCCAGTTGCCCAAGCTCGCACGGTCCGTCGGGCAGGCGAGCCGAGAGCTCAAGCGCGAGCTACACGACGACGCGGCGGGCTCCGGCCAGCCCCACGACACAACCCCCTGAGTCGAGCGCCCATCACCTTGGTCGTGACCGCGTCGATCCTCCTCGCCCGCACGTGGCGAGCATCTCATCAGATCTCGACCGGCACTACCACCAGCGGCGGTTGACAACCCGCCCGGTGAGGACGGTCGGCGGCCAGCCGCGGGTCGGCACGGGATCCGCGTCCTGTGGATCCCCCCGATGCTTGTGCGAGCCTGGCGACGTCTTCACCCGTTCGCGAGGGGCGTCGGGCCGACGCGATGCGACGTCACCCGCTCGGCGACCGGCGGTCACGGTGCTCCGGTCGGGGTTGTCCTCGATCAGCGGCGGCCGGTCCACCAGACGCTGGAACCTTCGACCCTCAATCCGCAGGCCCGCGACCAAACTGGTCCAGTCGGCGCACACGGTCGGACCCGGGAGCTCAGGCCGAGACGTCGTCGCGGTGCTGAGCGCGGCAGATGGGTCTAGTACCCGTCCGAAACGGTGACTTCGACCAGCTTCAGCGTGTGCTTCTTCGCGTTGGCGCGGAGTCGCAAGTCGCTTTCGTGCCATTCCCGCTCGTGCTTCGCGCAGAGCGCATAGTCACTCTGGCCTTCCAGGGTGTAAGAACCTTTGTTGTAGCAACGCTCGATGTCGCAAAGACGGGCCATAGGGCGAGGGTACTACCTCGGTACCCAAACCGGTCGCTTCGGACCTCCGGGCACGGACCCCACTCGGAGCGGCCGGACGGACCCGCGCGCGATCGAGCTCCCCGCGGCGAGTCGCTCATACCCCAGCAACGGCGCCAGGTCGCCTTCGCTACCCGTGTCGAGGGCCACGTCGGGAGCTCCGTGCCCCGAGCGTCGGGTCCGCCCCGGCCCTGGAGTCGAGAATCCGGGCGGCATCCCATACCCCCGAGCCTTGGGCGGCAAACACCGGGGCGATCGGGCGCGTTCGAAGGTAGCCTCGTCGGCGTGTAGCGCGTGTCGTCCCTCGTGTCTCGTCCTTCGACCGCCGAGGTCGCGCTCATGTCTCCGTCTCGCTCCGCTTCGTTTTCCCTCGTCGCCGCGGGCATAACCCGCGCCCGCGGCCCTCAGGTCATCCTGGGCGGGGTGGACCTCGGGGTTGCTCCCCGCAGCCGCGTCGGGGTGGTTGGTCCGAACGGGGTGGGGAAGTCGACCCTGCTGCGCATCCTCGCGGGTGTCGAGCACCCCGATTCCGGTGCGGTGCAGCGCAGGCCGTCCCAGCTGCGGGTCGCCTACCTCGCGCAAGAGCATCAGGAGGACGCCGAGACGGTCGGCGCCATGCTGGCTCGCCGCAGCGGGGTGGCCGAGATCACGGCGGCGCTCGAGGCCGCCAGCGCCGCCCTGGCCTCCGGCCGCCCGGGTGCTGACGAGTCGTACCCCCTGGCCCTGGACGCCTACCTCGCCGCGGGATGTGCTGACTTCGACTCGCGCGTCGCCATCGCCTTGGACGAGGTCGGACTGCCCGGCGATCTCGTCGACGCCCGGGTCGGTGCACTGTCGGGTGGACAGCTGGCCCGAGCGGCCCTCGCCGCAGTGCTGCTCGTGCGAGCCGAGGTGGTGCTGCTCGACGAGCCCACCAACGACTTGGACTTCGAGGGCCTCGAACTCCTCGAACGATTCTTGGTGAGCCGCCCCGGCGGCATGGTCGTGGTCAGCCATGACCGAGCGTTTCTGGGCCGCACGGTCACTTCAGTCCTCGATCTTGACGAGCACACCCACCAGGGGACTGTCTACGACGGCGGCTGGGACTCCTACCTCGAGGCTCGCGCCATCGCGCGTCGCCACGCCGAAGAGGAGTACGCCACGTACCGAGGCGAGCGAACTCGGCTCCGACAACGCTCGCAACGGCAACGAGAATGGGCAACGAAAGGAAGTACCCGCGCGAAGAACGATGGCGACGAGCGTGACAAGTTCATCCGCCACTTCAAGGTCGCATCCTCGGAGCGCTTGGCAGCCAAGGCTCGAGCCACCGACCGTGCACTCGAGCGCCTCCCCCAGGTCGACAAGCCGTGGGAGGGCTGGGAGCTGCACTTCGACATCGCCTCGGTACCACGAAGCGGGACCATCGCGATGCGGCTCACCGACGCGGTGGTCGAGCGCGGCCGGTTCCGCATCGGGCCCACCACCGTGGAGGTGCACTGGTCTGATCGGGTCGCCCTCGTGGGCCCCAACGGGTCCGGGAAGACCACCCTGCTGCAGACGCTCCTCGGCCGGGTGCCTCTCACCGGGGGGACCCGATGGATCGGGCCGAGCGTGATCGTCGGCGAGCTCGAACAAGACCGCCGGCGACTCACTGGCCCGGCGACACTCTTGGAGCTCGTTCGAACCCCCGTCGGGGTCAACGTCGCTGAGGTACGCAGTCAACTCGCCAAGTTCGGGCTCGGCCCGGAGCACCTCACTCGCCCCGCGACCACGCTCTCCCCGGGCGAGCGAACGAGTGCCGTGCTCGCCGAATTCGCCCTGCAAGGTGTGAACTGCCTGATCCTCGACGAGCCGTCAAACCACCTCGACCTCCCCGCGATCGAAGAGCTCGAAGACTCCCTGCAGCGCTACCCGGGGACACTGGTCCTCGTCACCCACGACCGCGCGCTGCTCGACCATGTGCGCACCACGCGCACCCTCCACCTGCACGACGGAATCCTCGACGAAGCGTGACCGCCGTGACCGAGAACGGCTACCAGCCCGAACGGCGCGCGTGGCATGATCGTCGCTTGGTGACCCAACCCGGCGTCTCGGGTGTGACTCGATCGGTGCTCGCAATGGCGCGATCGTGCCGCCGATAGGCGCTCCCGACCTCCGGGTGAGAACGACCGCGGGGCGCTGGGTGCTCCTCGCCACGGTGTTGGGCTCGGGTCTCACGATGCTGGACGCGACGGTCGTCAACGTTGCGCTGCCGACGATCGGGCGAGATCTCAGCACCACCTTCTCAAGCTTGCAGTGGGTCGTGAACGGCTACACGGTCACGCTGGCCGGCTTCTTGCTCCTCGGCGGGGCGCTCGGCGATCGCTATGGACGCCGCCGTGTCTTCCTGACCGGCGTGGCCTGGTTCGCGACCGCCTCGTTGCTCTGCGCGATCGCACCGAGCGCGACGACACTCATCGCCGCTCGGGCTCTCCAGGGAGTGGGTGCAGCCCTGCTGGCACCGGGAAGTCTCGCGATCCTCCAAGCGAGCTTTGCGCGCGAGGACCGGGCGGCGGCGATCGGCGCGTGGTCGGGACTCGGCGGAGTCATGGCGGCGATCGGACCGTTCGTGGGCGGGTGGCTCGTGCAGGCGGCGTCGTGGCGTTGGATCTTTCTGCTCAATATCCCGTTCGCGCTGACCGTGCTGATGGTGGCCTCTCGTCACATACCGGAGACCCGCGATGACCATGCACCTCCTGGTCTTGACGTCACGGGCGCGGTCCTCACCGCAGCCGGACTCGGAGGACTCATTTACGCCTTGACCGAGGGAGCTGAGCGCGGCTGGACCAGCCCCGCCGTGGCGGGCGCGGGCCTCGCCGGGCTCGCCTGCCTCGTGGCGTTCGTGTCTGTCGAGAGGCGCAGCCGCCACCCGCTCGTCCCGCTGACCATCTTCAAGAACCGTCAGTTCAGCGCCGCCAACCTCGTGACGTTCGCCGTGTACGCAGCGCTGGGCGGCGCGCTCTTCTTGCTACCCATCCAGCTGCAGACCGTCGTCGGCTTCTCTCCCCTCGGGTCCGGGACCGCGTTGCTGCCGCTGACCCTGATCATGCTGACTGGCTCGGCGCGAGCGGGAAGGCTGGCAACGAGGATCGGTCCTCGGCTCCCCATGACGCTGGGCCCGATCATCGCCGGTGGCGGACTCGTCCTGATGGCACAGATCGGTCCGACGAGCACGTACGTGACCTCGGTGCTCCCCGCGGTAGTGGTGTTCGCCGTCGGTCTTGCCCTGACCGTCGCACCGCTCACCGCCACGGTGCTCGGCGCAGTCGAGGATGAACACGCCGGGGTGGCGTCAGCGGTCAACAGCGACGTCGCCCGGGCCGCAGGGCTGATCGCCATCGCCGTTCTCCCGGTCCTCGCGGGGATCAGAAATGGTGACTTCGCCAACGCGGCGCGCTTCTCCGGCGGATTCCATACGGCGATGCTGGTCGCTGGAGCGCTGCTCGTGGCGGGGGGCTTGTTGGCGTACGCCACGATCCGCCGGCCCCTCGTCGGGCCACCGGAGCTCGAACGTGAGGCGGCGCCAGCGTTTCATTGCGCACTCGACGCTCCACCATCCTTCGTCGATGCTCCGACTGGCTCGTGAGATCCGCGCCCAGTAGACGATCGAGCGTCTGAGTCGATACGGACGTCGTTGCCTCGTCTCGAGGATCGATGAGTCGAACCCCAACCGGGGGGCGGCGATGGATTTGAACCCTTCGAAGCACTGGAACAGTGGCCCGCCCTGCGATAAAAAAACTCGCGGGGCAACTGGCTATCGATCCCAGGCACGTGGGCCCGCCGCCTGAGCATGCTGCCGGCTGGCAAACCCCGTCCTTGAGTCGACGCAAGGTCGTATCGTGTCGGTCGTGGAAGCCGAGGGAGGCGACGAGGTAGTCGCGTGCACCCTCGGACCCGCTGACGCCCGTGCGCAGCTCGACGAATGGGCGAACCTACGCGAGCTGTTCCGACAGGCGGAGCCCACATCGGGCGGCGTGCGGTTGTGGTTCGACTCGGTTGCCGAAATGGCCCTGCGGACGGTCGCCGCCAAGGAGGCGGCCTGCTGCGGCTTCCTCCGATTCGGCATTGTCGGAGAGGGAGACCTGGTTCGGCTCGAGATCACCTCGGAGAGCGCGGATGCTCAGCCGGTGATCGCGCTGCTCGCCGCGCTGGCCGCCGGGCCCGGCCTCGAGTGAGCCTCCGTTCGAACTCGTAGCGCCTCCTTCTCGGGCGCAGGAGCGCCCGACCGAGCGCGAGCCGCGGGACTCGTGGCGCTACTCCGGGCTAGACCTCAACTCAAGAAGTTGGGAACCGCGCCGCGCCGCGTTGCTTTGCGGCACGGCCCTTCGGCTCCTCCCAGTCTTCCTGCCGACCCAGCACGGTCAGGTCGAGGAAGTAGTACGAGCCGCCGAGCGTCTCGGCGCCGCGGGCGTACATGGAGTACGTGTGGAAGACCGCATCGTCCTCAAGCAGACACAGGCTGTAACCGGGCTGCTCCGAGGATCCGTCTCCCGGCCTGCTCAAGTTCGCCCTCGTCTCGGAAGTTGAACTCAAGAGGGGCGACGGATCTGTCCAGCGTCACGTGGAAGTCGTAGTTGAAGTCGCTGCCGTACGAGGAGTACCAGGGGAAGGAATCGGGTGCGGCGCGATGGGGCGGTCGGCACGGTCAGCGCCGCCACGGCTCGGTATCGGCCCACACGCTATCGTGGGGCCCCTGCTATCCCCCGAAAACGATCGGGAACTGCATGGCGCGCGTCTTGGTCGTGGGCGGGGCCGGGTACGTGGGCGGCTGGCTCACTGACCGTTTGATCGGCGAGGGTCACGACGTCGTCGTCTACGACATGCTGCTCTACGAAGACTTCTACTTGAAGCCAGTGCCGTTAGTGCACGGCGACGTACTCGATGTCGCTCTGCTCTCAAAGGCGCTCCGCGACGTCGACGTCGTCGTATGGCTCGCCGCGTTGGTCGGCGACCCCGCGTGCGCCCTCGACGCGAGCCTCACTCAGCGGATCAACGCCGGCTCGCTCGCTTGGCTCGCCGAGCATTTCGACGGGCGAATCATCTTCATGTCGACGTGCTCGGTGTACGGCGCTCAGGACGGGGAGCTCACGGAACAGAGCTCCCTCAATCCGCTCTCGCTCTACGCACAGACGAAGCTCGAAGCCGAACAGCACCTTCTGGACCGTGACGCGATCGTGTTCCGGCTCGGTACGCTCTATGGGGTCGGCGACACGTACTCGCGCCTTCGGACGGACCTCGTCGTGAACACGCTGACGATTCGAGCCTCTGAGCACGGCCGCATGAGCGTCTTCGGCGGACGTCAATATCGGCCCCTGCTCCACGTTCGCGATGTCTCGAGCGCCGTCGTGCAAGCGATCGAATCCACGCATCGCGGGGTCTTCAATCTGCACGCGGAGAACCTCACGATCCTCGAGATCGCCGAACGCGTCCGGCAACAGTTGCCGGAGGCACAGCTCGAGATCACGGAGCTCAAGTTCCAGGACGCGCGCAACTATCGAGTCTCGAGTGCCGTGGCCCGCGACGTGCTCGGCTTCGCGCCGACATACTCCGTGGATGACGGCATCCATCAGGTCAAGGCGTTGATCGAGGAAGGCCGCGTCCGCGATCTCAGCTCGGCTCGGTTCTCGAACGTGGAGTCGCTTCGTCCCTACCTCGTCCCCGAGGTGTCGCCACTCGGGAGCGAGGTCCACGTCGCACACCAGCTCACACGTCGGCGAACATCATGACGGATGGGCCCCGGCTGATCGAAGGTGGGCTTGCGGTCGACGATCGAGGCAGCGTCTCGTTCGTGAACCGGTTCGGTTTCGACGAGGTCCAGCGCTGCTACATCGTTCGCAACCATTCGCAAGGCTTCGTTCGGGCGTGGCACGGGCACCGTCATGAGGGGAAGTTCGTCATGCCGCTCGCCGGTGCAGCCCTCGTCTGCTGCGTTGCGATCGACGACTGGGAGCATCCTTCTCCGGAAGCGTTCGTGAACCGCTTCGTGCTCAGCGGCGAGAAGCCGGCGGTGCTGGTGATACCGCCTGGATTCGCGAACGGCTTCATGTCGCTCACCGAGGACGCGGCGCTCATGTTCTTCTCGACGAGCACCGTCGAGGACTCGGCGACCGACGACTACCGGTTCGACTCGCGACATTGGGACCCCTGGAAGGTCGAAGAGCGCTGAGTCGATGTACGAGCTGAGCGTGATCATTCCCACGTTGAACGATGCGACGCTCCTGCCGCTCACAGTCGAACGGCTCCACGCGGTCGCGGGCCAGTCTGGCATCGCCACGGAGATCGTTCTCGTCGACGGCGGGAGCACCGATTCGACCGTCGAAGTCGCGTCTGAGCTCGTCGACGAGTACTCACTCCTCCATGGACGTGTGCTCGTGCGAGCCCGCGGAAAGGAGGCGCTGGGATTCGGATCGATGGTCCGATACGGCCTCGCCTACTCCGCGGGTCGCTTCTGCGCGCTCGTTGCCGCTGACGGAACCGACCCGGTGGACGTCCTTCCGGACATGGTGCGCGAGCTCCGAGCGGGCAAGCAGCTCGTCATTTGCTCTCGCTATGCAGAGTCCGAGGCTCGGGTGTCCAAGCGCTTTCGTTGGTATCAGTCCATGTACCGCAAGGCGGTCCGCCTCGGCCTCGGAGCGGAGGTATCGGACAGCACGAACGGGTTTCGGGCCTTCGATCGCAAGTACATCCAAGCGCTCGGACTCAACTCGAATCGCTTCAGCGTGTGCCCCGAGATCACGTTCAAGGTCTTACTCTCCGGTGGAGAGCTGACGTTCGTGGCCGGACAGCCCGAGGGCTTTCCCGGTCAGGTCTCGGCCAAGTTCGCGCTTCCCCACGAGATCTTGGGATACGCATACGTCCTCGTCCGCGCCGCGCTGCAACGGCTCGGCCTTCCCTGGTACTGAGGTTTGACACTCATGACTCAAGGCACTCTGGCCGTCGTGCTCGGCATCCGCCCCGACCTCATCCGAGCCAGCCTCGTTCTTCGAGGTCTGCAAGCTCGACGACCTGACGACGTCGTCTTCATCTGGTCCGGTCAGCACTACTCCGACAACCTCAAAGACGTCTTCCTCCGTGAGCTCGAGATCGAACCGCCTGCGATCGAGCTCGGCGCTTCCGGCGAGAGCGATGCCGAGGTCGTGTCGTCGGTGATCGCCAAACTCTCCCCGGTCCTCGTGGATCTCGCGCCGAGCGCAGTCGTATTCCTGGGCGACACGAACACGGTGATGGGCTCCCTGGCCGCGGCCCAGCTCAACATCCCGATCGTCCACATCGAAGGCTGCATGCGTTCGTACGACTGGCGCATGCCCGAGGAGAAGTACCGAACCACGATCGACCACCTTGCCGACGTCATCTACACGTACTTCGACGAATACAAGGAGCAAGGCATCGCCGAGGGGCTGAACCCCGACAACATCGTCGTCGTGCAGAACCTGATCGTCGATGTGCTCGACCACTACTACTTCGCCCGCGGCGATTACTTCCAGGCTCTGGTGGACGACGGGCTGCTGGACAAGCGGGGTTTGTCGGCCGGCGATTACTACCTGATGACATGTCATCGGCGTGAGAACGTCGAGGAGCGCGCACCGCTCAGCGCGATCGTGGATCTCATCGGCTCGACGGATCGACCGATCTACTTCCCGGCGAGTTACCGCACGCAGGCGACGCTCGGGCGCTACGGACTCGAGCTCCCCGCGAACGTCGAGATGGTCGACCCCATCGGATACGAGGAGATGCTCGCCCTGATGGTGAACGCGCGTGGCGTGATCACCGACTCGGGCACCGTGGTGGAGGAGACCGCGGTGCTCCAGGTTCCGTCACTGCAGATGCGTCGAGCGACCGAGCGACCCCAGGTCTACGACTGCGGCTCGAGCGTGAAGTTCGATCCGTCAGATCCGGATGCATACCCCGCCGGCGTCGTGTTCGCCAAGCTCGAAGGCCTGGTCGGCAAGACCTGGCAACATGGGCTCGGCGATGGCCACGCTGCGGATCGAATCGTCGATGATCTGCTCGCGAGACTCGATGGGGATCGCTTCCACGGGCACCTCGCAGAGCGCCACCACCTCACGGCTGCGGTGGCTCGCTCCCATCAGGGCGATGGGCTCACGGTGGATGGCTGACCCGGACGCGGCGATCGCCACCTCGGTCGCGGTGGTGATCCCTGCGTTCAACGAGGGTGAGGCTGCGGGCACGTGCGCGCGGGCGGTGCTCGGAGCCCTCGTCGCCCTCGATGGCCGATCCGCCCTGCTCATGGTGGACGACGGGAGCGTGGACGACACGCTCGCGTCGTTGCAGGCGATCCAAGCCCCGCCGCAGACCATGTTCGAGGTGCTGAGCCACGGGGAAAATCGCGGGTACGGCGCCGCGCTCCGAACCGGCGCGGCGCGGGCTGCGAAGCTCCGATTCGACTGGGTGCTCTTCATGGACAGCGACTTGACGAATCCCCCGGAGCACATTGCCCGCTTCGTGCGGCAGATGACTCGCGAGGTCGACTATCTCAAGGCGACGAGGTACGGAGCCGGGTCGTCGGTCGAGGGTGTTCCTGCACCTCGGCGCGTCGCTTCCCGCGCCGGCAATCTGCTCGCGCGAGTCCTCTCGGGAAGCCCGCACCGAGACATCACGAACGGCTTCCGGGCGATACGGACGGATGCGTTCCTCGCGCTGCCGCTCGAAGAACCAGGGTTCGCGATCATCATGGAAGAGTGGTACTGGGCTCAGCGCCACGGTCTCCGTGGCGGTGACGTGCCGACGACGCTGCGCACGCGCACTGCCGCGCAACGCAGCTCGGCCTTCGGCTATTCGGCCCCGCTCCTGCTTCGCTACGCCCGGTATCCCATCTACGCTGCGTGGAGGCGACTCCCGCATCGGACACGAGCGGAGCGCGGACGGCGGGAGAGCGCGTAGTGCGGTGTCGAGCATGCGGTGGGGCTCATCTCGAGCCGCTTCTCGATCTTGGGAGCATGCCGCTTGCGGGCGGCTTCCTCGGCTCCGAGAACGACTGCGCGGATGAGGCCACCTACGAGCTGCGCATCGACATCTGCGCGGACTGCTGCCTCGTCCAGATCGTCGATCCTGTCGATCCCGATGTGCTGTTCCAGGACTACTCGTTCTCGGCGACGACCGTTCCCGCGCTTGTCGAGCACTTCTCCGGGTACGCGGCTTGGCTCAAGGACCGATTCGATCCGTCGTTCGTGGTCGAGTTCGGGGCCAACGATGGCGTCCTGATCGAACCCTTGACGAAGCTCGGTGTTCGCGGCCTTGGCGTCGACCGGTCAGAGAACATCACCGCGCTTGCGCGGAGCCGTGGGCACGACGTGATGACCGGCGCGTTTACGCCCGAGCTGGCCCGCGACATCCGCTCCGAGCACGGCCCGGCCGACATCGTCACGGGGAGCAATGTCTTCGCGCACAACGCCGACCCCACCGTGATCCTCGAGGCTGCTCGGCTTGCGCTCCCGGACGACGGACTGCTGGCACTCGAGATGATGTACGCGGGCGATCTCCTCGAGAAGCTCCAATGGGACACCCTGTATCACGAGCACCTCACGTTCTACTCACTGAGCACGATCCGGCGGCTGCTCGCGAGCCACGGATTCCACGTCATCGCCGCCGAGCGGATCCCGATGCACGGTGGATCCGTACGGGTCGTCGCGAGCCTCGACGCTGCTCGACCGGCGGCTCCGGCGGTCGAGGAGCTCGTCCGCTGGGAATCGTCGATCGGGCTCGACAAGATCGATCGGTGGCGCCAGTTCGCCCGGGATGCCGATCGATCCATCGAGATCGTGGCCGCGACCTTCGAGCGCCTCGCGAGGTCGGCTTCCATCTGGGGATACGGCGCGGCCGGAAAGGCCACGATGTGGGTGAACGCGTGCCACATGGCCTACCTCGGCGGTGTCGTCGACGCGTCGCCACTTCGGGCGGGCAAGTTGATGCCGGGGACGCACACGCCGATCGTCTCGCCGGAAGCCTTCCGCGCCGCGAATCCGGACTACGTCCTCGTGACTGCCTGGAACTACCTCGACGGGATCCGGCGGAACGAGGACTGGTACCGAGGCATCTGGTCCACGCCGCTCCCCGAGCTCACCTTCCACCGCTAGCGAGCGCGGCGAGCTGCACGTCGAGCGGCAGCGCGCGGAGCGCGTCGTCACCCCGGTTGCTGACCAGCCGTCGATCGATCACCGGCTCCGCAACATCGACGACGTCGAGGTCGAGCCCGAAGGAGGAGCTCAATCGCCTGAGGAGCTCGGCCTTGCTCACGCCTTCCGAGACCACATGGGCGAGCCCGGTCATCGCTGAGCTGTCCAGCAGCTGCGGCTCGAGGAGGCGAACGAGCTCTGACGTGGTCACCCCGCTCCACAGCACGTTGGCGAACCCGTCGACGACGGTGCCGCGTCGTGCGACGGCCCAGTCGAGCAGCCCCGCGCCCGATGGGCTTCGTCCGATGATGGACGTTCGCACGGTCAGGTGCGGAGGATCGCGAAGCTCACCCGCGAGCTTCGTCTGCCCGTAAGAGTCGGGCGGATGCGGCTCCGAACTCTCGTCGTACGGTCCATGTCGTCCCGAGAAGACGCCATCAGTGCTGATGTGGATCACTCGCGCGCCACGGTCGCGTGCCGCGCTCGCCAATCGATGGGGGAACTCGGCATTCACGTCCCGCATCGCATCGCGGTCGTCGTCGCGAGCGTTCAGAACCGCGACGCAGTTGAGAACGGTCTGTGGTCGCACGCGGTCGAGCACAGCCTCCACGGCATCGAACGCACGGACGTCACGAAGGAGGAGCATCTCCGACGGGCACGCGCTCGCGACATGCGGGAGCCGTGTGGTCCCCACGACCTCCGCCGTCGAGGACCGCGAGCCCCCGAGCCGGTGAAGCGCATCGGCCCCGAGCATGCCATCGGTACCCAGAATCAGAATCCGCATGGTGCGTTTCTCAGTAGAGCACGTCCCCGGGGGACGATCGGCCGGTGCCCGCACGAGCTCGCTGCCTCACCGCCCCCCGGTCGGGCCTCTGTCCCGGAACACGTACACCGATTCGGGCAAGATCCCCGAGAGGCCGGGATAGGTCACGTGCTCGACCATCCGGAAGCGTCCGGGAAGGGTCTTAAGGAACATGCCCACCGGAGTGTCGGGAGAGCGCTTCAGCACGAGCGAGGCGTCTGCGCCGCCGGGCGTCACGAGGAAGATGGTGCCGTGCCGTGCGAGCGCCACGGCCTGTCGTGCGACGTCTTGCGGGGGCGTCACCTGGAGGTTGGGATCAGGTTGCGGGTGGGGGCCGCTCAGGGGAGGGAGCTGCTCGGCGAGTGGCGGGACGCCGAGGCGGAGCACCGGGTAGCGCGTCGATTGTCCGGCGTCGGCGAGTGCGACATCGAGTTCGGACAGAGGATTGGCGAAAAAGGGTGCGTCCACGACCGGATCCCCGGGGCGCCCGACTCGGTCGACGAAGGCCACTGCCGCAGCGATGTCGGGGCGCTGCGCGTCGGAGCCGAGCATCTTGGCTCCGCCGATGGCGAATGCCCCGAGCGTCAGAGTGACCGCAACCAGCCGCAGGGGTCTCGCCGGACTGGTCACGAGAGCCCCGATGGCGAGCGCGAGGCCGGGCCACGAGGAGGTCAGGTCCCTCCCGTCCACGATGTTCGTTGCCACCATGCTCTGCACCGTGATCAAGACGGCAGGAGCAAGGGCGAGCACGACGATCAAGGCGGTGCGGGGCGGCACCCGCCACTTTGCCCTGCCGGCCCCGCGTGCCCTGAGGACGAGGCCGAGCAGTCCGACGGCCAACCCGGTCACGGCCAGCGCCAGCCCCACACGATCGGGCATGTGCGAGATCGGGAGGTCCGGATGCCCGATCCACAAGCGCTCGAGCTCACTTCCGAGGACGTGGAAGGTGAAGGGCCCGATGTTGTTCGGCCCGTTGAGGTCTTCCCGAAGTCCTCCGAGCCAAGGGAGATAGGCCAGCAGTGCCGCGGCGTTCGCCGCGAGGAGCCACCGGCGCGCCTTGGGCCGGGTCCAGAACGCCCATACGAACTGGGCGACGAGGAGGTACACCACGGTGTAGTGGGTGTAGGAGGCGGCACACGAGAAGGCTCCGTATGCGACCCACCAGCCGAGGCGGCCCGAGTCCAGCGCTCGCAGCAACGCCAGCGTGGACAGGAGAGCGAAGAACGTCACCAGCATGTACGCGCGCGCTTCGGTCGAGAAGAAGATCATGTGGGGAGAGAGGGCGACACAGACCGCGCCGACGAGTGCGGCACGCCGCCCCACCGTCCACAGCCCGAGGACGAAGGTGAGCGGGATCACCGCGACGCCCGCCAGGAGTGAGACGATCCGAATCGACTGGCTCGGATTCCCGAGCACTCCCTTGGTCGCCCAGGCCAGGACAAAGAACAGCGGAGGGGTCTCTTCCTGATTGCTGTGGACGAGTAGCAGGACGCGGCTCAGGCTGTGTCCGACGACGACGAAGTAGGTCGAGATCTCGTCGGCGAACAGGGAGTCGTGGAACGACGGCAGCCGCAGCAACAGGCCGCCGAGCGTGATGGCGCCGACGAGCAGCAGGAGTAGCGCCCCCGACGATCGCCACCGTTCGGAGCGTTCCGTCAACGAACGCCAGCCCCCCATCCGGAAGGACACTAACAGTGCCCCGTGTCCGGGTTCGTGGTACGCGGCTGACTTGCCGGACTCGACGTTGAGGAACTTCGGCGCGTCGAATTCCGGCCGATATCCGAACTTCCGGACTCGATCGGCCGAGCACTGACGATCTCAAGTCCCGCCACACCTGGCTGACGAAAGATCGAACGAGTTTTCTCCCGGGTATTCTTCATCCCCTGCCCAGGTGGGGCATGTGACAAGCCTCGTTGGGCCAGGTCGTGGGCTTGCGCAACGAGGGTTCGAGAACGCCGAAGTGCCGATGCTCGTGCCTCTTGTCCGGGTTGGCACCAACGGTTAGCATATGGTTCCAAATAGTTGACCTCGTGGCCCCCGGCCGGCGACGAAGGAGGGGTGCGGTGTCATCGGAGCGTGACCGAGCCGTCGAAGGCGTCGGACCCGATCGCCGAACGTTCGTGCGACGGCTTGTGGTG